>Ga0137409_10000759_pt1 | contig 35321 bp, 23 predicted proteins | sample CZODoug1_16funga_FD_122059 | JGI IMG/M metagenome (GOLD analysis project Ga0137409, IMG submission 122059) | Vadose zone soil fungal communities from Angelo Coast Range Reserve, California, USA - CZODoug1_16fungal (Hybrid Assembly) | ecosystem: Environmental > Terrestrial > Soil > Vadose zone... | reverse complement strand
GCGACCGCCGCGACCGACGCCGTGCCGCCAAGCGTACCGCCCCCGGGGTTCGTCCCGATCGCCACCGTCACGTTCCCCGTGAACCCGGTGGCCGTGTTACCGCTCCCATCTTGCGCGGTCACCTGGACGGCGGGCGTGATCGCCGCGCCTGCCACCGTGTTGGTCGGCTGGACGGCGAACACGAGCGTCGCCGCGGCGCCCGGGGTGATGTCGAACGCCGAACTCGTCGCGTTCCCCGCGCCCGTCGCCGTGAGCGTGTACCCGGTCCCCACCTTGTTGATCGACAGGTTGGCGAAGCTCGCGACGCCCGCGTTCGCCGCGACCGCCGCCGTACCTCCAAGCGTACCGCCCCCGGGGTTCGTCCCGATCGCCACCGTCACAGTGCCGGTGAACCCGGTCGCCGTGTTGCCGTTCGCATCTTGCGCGGTCACCTGGACGGCGGGCGTGATCGCCGCCCCCGCCACCGTGGTCGTCGGCTGGACGCTGAAGACCAGCGTGGTGGCGGTTCCCGCCGTGATATTGAACGCCGTGCTCGTCGCGCTCCCCGCGCCCGTCGCCGTGAGCGTGTAGCCCGTCCCCACCTTGTTGATCGACAGGTTGGCGAAGCTCGCGACCCCCGCGTTCGCCGCGACCGTGGTCGTGCCCACCAGCGTGCCGCCGCTCGGGTTCGTGCCGATCGCCACCGTCACGTTCCCCGTGAACCCGGTGGCGGTGTTCCCGTTCGCATCTTGCGCGGTCACCTGGACCGCCGGCGTGATCGCCGCGCCGGCCACGGTGGTCGTTGGCTGGACGCTAAAGACCAGCGTGGTGGCGGTCCCCGCCGTGATATTGAACGCCGTGCTCGTCGCGCTCCCCGCGCCCGTCGCCGTGAGCGTGTACCCGGTCCCCACCTTGTTGATGGCGAGACCCGCGAAGGCCGCGACGCCTGCAGTCGCCGCGACCGTCGTCGTGCCCGTCAGCGTGCCGCCGCCCGGGTTCGTGCCGATCGCGACCGTCACGTTCCCGGTGAAGCCGGTGGCGGTGTTGCCGTTCGCATCGTGCGCGGTGACCTGGACGGCGGGCGTGATCGCCGCGCCCGCCACCGTGTTGGTCGGCTGGACGGTGAACACGAGGGTCGCCGCGGCGCCCGCGGTGATGTCGAAGGCCGAACTGGTGGCGGGCGTGAGGCTTGGCCCGCTCGCCGTCAGGGTGTAGCCCGTCCCCACCTTGTTGATGGCGAGGCCCGCGAAGGTCGCGACCCCCGCGCTCGCCGCGACCGTCGTCGTGCCCGCCAGCGTGCCGCCGCTCGGGTTCGTGCCGATCGCGACCGTCACGTTCCCCGTGAAACCGGTGGCGGTGTTGTTGTTGGCGTCGAGCGCCGTCACCTGCACCGCCGGCGTAATGCTCGCCCCGGCCACCGTGTTGCTCGGCTGGACGCTGAACACGAGCGTCGCCGCGGCGCCCGCGCTGATGTCGAACGCCGAGCTGGTGACGGGCGTGAGGCTCGGCCCGCTCGCCGTCAGGGTATAGCCCGTCCCCACCTTGTTGATGCTGAGCGTCGAGAACGTGGCGACCCCCGCACTGGCCGCGACCGTGGCGGTCCCGGAGAGCGTGCCGCCGCTCGGGTTGGTCCCGATCGCCACGGTCACATTGCCGGTGAAGGCGGTCGCGGTGTTGCCGTTCGCATCTTGCGCCGTCACCTGCACCGCGGGCGTGATCGCGGCACCCGCCGCCGTGTTGCTCGGCTGGACGCTGAACACGAGCGTCGCCGCCGCCCCCGGGGTCACGTTGAAGGCGGTCGACGCGGCGGGCGTGAGCCCTGCACCGGAAGCGCTCAGCGTGTAGCCGTTACCCACTTTGTTGATGCTGAGCGTCGAGAACGTGGCCACCCCGGCCGTGGCCGCCCCCGTCGCGGTGCCCGACAAGGTGCCGCCGCCCGGGTTCGTGCCGATCGCGACGGTCACATTGCCGGTGAAGCCAGTCGCGGTGTTGCCGAACTGATCTCGCGCCGTGATCTGCGGGGCCGGCGTGAGGGTCGCGCCAGCGGCCGTGGTGCCGGGTTGCAGCGTGAAGAACAGCGCGCTCGCCGGGGCCGGTGTGATGTTGAACGGGCTCGAGGTCGCGCCGGTGAGCCCGGTCGCGCTGGCGGCAAGCGTGTATCCGGCCCCGACCTTGTCGATCGAGACGTTCGAGAAGGATGCCACTCCGTTCACCGCCGCCACCGGGCTTCCCCCCACGAGGGTGCCGCCGCCGGAATTCGTTCCGATCGCCAGGCCGATCTGCCCCGAGAATCCGGTGGCGACGTTGCCGTGCGCGTCCCGGGCGGTCACCTGAACCGTGGGAGAGATCGCGACGCCTGCGGTCGCGCTTGTGGGCTGGACCGTAAACTGGAGTTGCGACGCCGTCGCGGCGCTCACGCTCACCGTCGCGGTCTGAGTCACGCCCACCCCGTTGATCGTGGCCGACACGGTCTTGGATTCCGCCACCGTGGAGGCGAGCGTGCCCGTCGCCACGCCGTTTGCGCCGGTCGTCCCGGCGGGCTGTGTCAGCGTGTTGCTCGAGCCCGTGGCCGTGAGCACGACCGTGGCGCCCTGGATCGGGTTGCCGAACTGGTCCAGCGCTGCGACGGTGATGGTCGACGGCGCGCCGCCCGCCGTGATCGGGGAGGTGGCCGAGACGGTGGACTGCGTGCCCGAGACGGCGCCCGAGGTGATGTTGAACGGCGCCGACGTGGCGCCCGTGAGCCCGGTGCTGGCCGCGCCGAGCATGTAGCCCGTGCCGGACTTGTCGACGGAGAGCCCTGAGAACGTGGCGACGCCCGCGACGGCCGCGACCGGCCCACCGCCCGTGAGGGTCGCCCCGGCCGGGGTGAGGGCGAGGGTGACGCCGCTCGTCGCCGTCGTGACGCGGTTCTGGAACTGATCCCGGATCTCGACCGTCACCGCCGGCGTAATGGTCGCGCCTGCCGCCGCGCTGGAGGGTTGGGTGACGAAGTTGAGATTGTGTGCCGAGCTCGGGTTGACCACGACGGCGGGCTGCTGCGCGATCGTCACCCCACCGACCGTCGCCGTGACGGCCTTGGACTCGGCCAGGGTCGAGCCCAGTGTCCCCGTGGCCACGCCGTTCACGTCGGTCGGAGAGACCGGGTTGGTGATCGTATTCGCGCCGCCTGTGGCTGCCAGCGTGACCACCTTGTTCTTGATCACGTTGCCGTACTGATCGCGCGCCGTGACGGTGATGGTCGAAGGCGTGCCGCCCGCCGTAATCGGGCTTATGGCCGTGACGCTGGTCTGGGCGGCGTTTACTGCTCCGGGGACGGTGAAGCCAAGGAACGTCACCGGCGACCCCACGCCGGTCGCCTCCGCCGATTGGGTGCTATCGGTCGGACTCATCGCGGTCCCGAGGGTCCAGCTGGTGGAGGCGATACCGGTTCCGTTGGTGGTGGACGTCGTCGGGTTCACGGACCCACCCCCGTCGATCACCGACCAGGAGATGATCACGTTGGGCACGGGATTGTTGAGCACGTCGCGCACCAGTACCGAGATCGGGGTCGGCAAGGTCTTCCCGACCGTGTCCACCTGGCGGTCGCCGCCGTTGACCGCCATCTGCGTCGCGCCGCCGACTTGCGCCGTCACGCTGAACGTGACCGTGGCAAGCCCGGTGGCGGCCGCGGTGGTGGTCTGCGTACCCGGCATGGCCCCGAGTGTCCGCGTCGTGCTAGCCTGGCCGTTCGACCCGGTCACGGACGAGGTCGGGTTGACCGAGCCGCCGCCCGACCCGGGCGCCCAGTTGATCGTCACGCCCGGAACGGGGTTGGTGTTCGCGTCGGTAACGAGCACGACGTGCGGCGTGGCGAGCGTCGTCCCGACCTGCCCAGTCAGGTTGTCGCCCGAGAACTTGGCGAGGGTTGCAGCCGTCCCCACTTTGGCCGTGTCCACGAACGTCACTGGGCTACCGCTGAGACCGGTGGACGTTGCGGTCATCGTGTCCGGCTTCGCCACGGGGGACAGCGCCCAGCTCCCGACCGTCGCGATGCCTGCTGTGTTCGTGGTCTGGCTCGGGCCTGTGAGGGTGCCGTTCGACGTGCCCGGTAGCGCGAACGTCACCGCCACCCCCGAGACCGGATTCCCGCTCACGTCGTTCACGATCACGGACGCCGGCGTCGCCACCGCGGTGCCGCCGGTCGCCACCTGGTTGTTCCCTGCGTTGACCGCAATCTGCGTCGCGGCGCCCGCGGTCACACTCACAGCGCCCGACGTGACACCGGTGAGGCCCGTCGCGCCAAACGACAGCGTACGGCTCCCGGCGAGGCCGGTGATCTTGAGGCTCGTGAACGCCGCCGCACCGCCCACTCCGCTCGTCGCCGTGAGCGTTCCGCCCAGCGTCCCCGCGCCCGTCGCGATCGCAGCCGTCACGACGGTGCCGTTCTGGTTCACCGCGTTCCCCGCCGCGTCCTGGACCTGCGCCACGGGCTGCTGCGGGAAGGGCAGGTCGTTCTGGACGCTCGCCGAGGGCTGCGTCGTGACCGCGAGCTTCGCGGCCGGACCTGCGGACAGAACGACCGCCGTGGAACTGTCCGCGTTCAGAGCCGTCGAGATGAAGCGCAGAGTGTAGCTGCCGACCGTGCCGGAGAGCGCGAGGCCGTTGAAGGTCGCGAGCCCGGTCGCGTCCGTGAGCGCCGTGGCGCTTGCGAGGCCGGCACCGACCGGCCCGCTCGCCACCTGCGCGGTAATCGTGACGCTCCCCTGGCTCACCGGGTTGGCGTTCGGGTCCAGCAGGCGCACCTGCGGCTGCGTCGCGAGGGCGACACCACTCTGCGCGGCGGCGGACGGCTGCCGCGCGATGAGGAGCGCGGTCGCTGCACCCGGGGTGATATTGAACCCGCTCGACACCGCGCCGGTGAGCCCGCTCGCGTTGGCCGCGAGCGTGTAGCCCGTGCCCGTCTTGTTGATGCTCAGGTCGGCGAATGTCGCCACGCCCGCGACCGCGGCCCGGGCCGGCGTGCCGGCCAGCGTGCCGCCGCCCGGGTTGGTCGCGATGGTCATGGTCACCGTGCCGGTAAATGCTGCGGTGACGTTATCGCTCGCGTCGTGGGCCGCGACCTGGACGGCGGGCGCGATAGTAGCGCCAGCGACGGTGTTCGTCGGCTGCACCGCGAACACGAGCTTGGTCGTCGCGCCGGGCGTGATATTGAACGGCGCGCTCGAGGGCGCGTTGTAGCCCGCCACCGGGGTCGAGGCCACGAGCGTATAGCCCGTGCCGCTCTTGTCCAGGCTCAAGTTCGTGAACGTGGCCACGCCGCTCACGGCCGCGACAGTCGTCGTGCCCGCGAGCGTGCCGCCGCCGGCGTTGTTGCCGACCGCCAGCGTGACGTTGCCGGTAAAACTCGTGATCGTGTTGCCGATCGCGTCCTGCGCCGTCACCCGGACCGCAGGCGAGAGGATCGCGCGGGCGGTGTCGTTCGTCGGCTGGACCGTGAACACGAGCTGCGCGCCGCTTCCGGGGGTGACGTCGAACGCCGCGGAAGTCGCCACGGGCAGACCGCTCGCCCCGGCCGTGAGGGTGTAGCCCGTTCCCGCCTTGTTGACGCTCAGGTCCGCGAACGCCCCGACGCCGGCCACGGCGGCCTTGCTGAGCGTCCCCGCCAGCGTCCCGCCGCCCGGGTTGCTGCCGATCGCCACGGTCACGGTCCCCGTGAACCCCGTCACCGTGTTGCCGAACGGATCGCGCGCCGTCACTTGCACCGCGGGTGAGATGACGGAGCCTGCCGTGGTGGTGACCGGCGGCACGGTGAACACCAGCTGGCTCGCCGCCGCCGGCGTGACTGTCACCGTATCCGTCTGCGTGACGGCGGTGCCGTTGATCGCGACCGACACGATCATCTGTCCCGCCACGGTCGCGCTGACGCTGCCCGTGGTAACGCCCGCTGCGCTGGTCCCGGCCGCCGGCTGCGTGAGCGTCGCGCCACCACCTGCGATGGCGAGCAGCGCCGTCGCCCCGGCGATCGGGTTGTCGAACGCGTCCCGCGCCGTCAGCGTGAGCGTGGCCGCGCTTGCGCCGCTCGATGCGGTGAGGGTGCGAGGGCTCGCGGCCAGTGTGGACCGGGTGGCCGAAACCGTGGCGGGGTTTACCGTCACGGTCGCGGTCTGCGTCACGCCGACTCCGTTGATCGTGGCGCTGACGGTCTTGGTCTCGGCCGTGGTGGACGAGAGCGTTCCCGTGGCGACGCCCGCAGCATCGCTCGGTCCCGCTGGTTGCACCAGCGTGTTGCCGGTGCCGGTGGAGGCGAGCACGACCGTCGCGCCTTGGATGGGATTGCCGTTCGGATCCTTCGCCGTCACCGTGATCGTGGCCGGTCCCGCGCCGCTCGATGCCACGATGCCGCCAGGCGCCGCCGATACGGTGGACAGCGCAGGCGAGATCGACCCGGCCCCGACATTAAAGGGGGCGCTGGTCGCACCGGTGAGACCGGTGGCCGTCGCGGCCAGCGTGTAGGCCGTCCCCGCCTTGTCGAGGCTCAACGTCGCGAAGCTCGCGCTGCCCGCCGACGCGGCGACCGCGTTCGTGCCCGACAGCGTCGCGCCACCCGGATTCGTGCCGAGCGCGACGGTGATTGTGCCGGTGTAGGACGTATCCCGGTTATCGAGCGCGTCCAGGGCGGTGACCTGAATAGGCGGAGCGAGCGCGACGCCCGCGCTCGAGTTCCCCGGCTGGACCGTAAACGCCAGCTTGGTCGCGGCGCCGGGCCGGATGTTGAACGCCGCGCTCGTCGCGCCCGTGAGTCCCCCGCCCGCGGCGGTGAGCGTGTAGCCCGCGCCGCTCTTGTTGATCGCCAGGGTCGAGAATGTGGCGACCCCGGCGGTGGCGGCCACCGTCGCCGTGCCGGACAGCGTGCCGCCGCCCGGGTTCGTTGCGATCGCGACCGTGACGTTGCCGCTGAACGCGGTGGCCGTGTTCCCGAGCGCGTCACGCGCGGTGACCTGGATCGCCGGCGTAATGGCGGCGCCCGCGGTGGTGGTCGCCGGCTGCACGGTGAAGACCAGTTGGGTGGCGCTCGCCGGCGTGACGTTGAACACGGCGCTCGCCGTCGCGCCGGTGCCAGCGGCCGCGGCGGTGAGCGTGTACCCCGTGCCCACCTTGCTCAGGCTCAAACCGGGAAAGCTCGCCACACCCGCGACCGCGGCCCGCGACTTGGTCCCCGAAAGCGTGTCACCGCCGGGGTTGTTGCCGACGGCGAGGGTCACGGTCCCGGTGAAGCCCGTCACGGTGTTGCCGAGGTTGTCTTGAGCCGTGACCTGCACGGCGGGGGAGATCGCCGCCCCGGCCGTGCTGTTGGTCGGCTGCACCGTGAAGACCAAGGTCGTGGCCGCGGCAGGCGTGATCGCAAAGCCGGGACTCGACGCGCTCAGGGGCCCGCCCCCCGTAGCCGACGCGACCAGCGTGTAGCCGCTGCCCGTCTTGTCGATGCTGAGCGTGCCGAACGTCGCCACCCCCGCGACCGCAGGCTGGGTCGCCGTTCCCGACAGCGTGCCGCCGCCCGGGTTGATCCCGATCGCCACGGTCACGTTCCCGGTGAACCCCGTGGCGGTGTTGCCGAACGTGTCCCGCGCGGCCACCTGTACCGCCGGCGTGATCACGGCGCCCGCCGGCGCGTTGCTCGGCGGCACGGTGAACACCAGCTGCTTCACCGCCGCGGGCGCGATCGAGAACGCCGCGCTCGTGTCGGTGAGCCCGCTCGCCGAGGCCGCCAGCGTGTAGCCTGTCCCCACTTTGTCGAGGCTGAGCCCGGAGAAAGTCGCGACGCCCTGCGCCGCAGGGACGGTCTTGGTCCCGGACAGCGTGCTACCGCCGGCGTTGTTGGCGAGAGCGATCGTGACGTTTCCGCTGAAGCTCGTGATCGTGTTGCCGAGCGCGTCCTGCGCGCTCACCTGCACTGCGGGGCTGATCGCCACGCCCGCCAGGGCGTTGCTCGGCTGCACCGTGAAAACGAGCTGTGTCACGGCGACGGCGACCCGGAAGTCCATCGCGGATTCGGGGTTGCCGCCGAACGACACCCACGGGCCGGCGCGCCCCGTCTGGTCCACGACGCGGGCCTGCCAGTGGTAGGCAGTATTGTCACTGAGCTGGGCCACGGTCGCTGTGGCGACGCCGCCGTTCCCCACCGGCGCACCGGAGCCGCTCGGCAGCAGGGTGAACGGGCTGCCGATCGGCTGCGCCTCGACGTCGAGCCGCAGCTGATCGCCAGGGTTGGAATCGGTGACGGTAGCCTTGAAGATCACCGACCGCCCGGTCGCCACACCGCCCAACGCGATCGCCGTGTTGCCATCGCTCTGGAACTGGCTCAGGCCGGTCGGCGCGTTGGGCGGCACTGGGATGGAGGTGTTGAAGTCGGCGGCGCCCTCCCCGTTGCCGCCGAACGCCGTCCACGCACTCGATCGGCCGGTCTGATCCGTGGTGCGCGCCTGCCAATGGTACGCGGTGTTGTTCGCGAGCCCGGGGACGGCGACAAACCCGGGCTGGCCGTTCGCGACGCGCGTCCCCATCGCCGTCGGGAGCCCCGTGAACGCCGTCCCCACCGGCTGGACCTCCACTTCGAGGCGCAGAGAGTCAGCCGGGTCCGGGTCGCCCAGCACGCCTCGCAGCACCACCGTCGACTGATCAATGGCCCCACCGAGCGATACGACCGTCGTCGAGTCGCCGCGCAGCTGCGCCAGCGACGCGGGACCGATCGGCACGCGCGGCCGCGTCACGCTCAGCGTGAAGATTCCCGTCTCCCCCGCCCCAGCCGACGTCGCCTCGATGAGGTAGGTGCCCGCCGTTCGCAGCAGCTGATAGCGGAAGCAGGCGTCCCGCCCGCCGCCACCACAGGCGTCGTTCAGGCCCAAGGGCGGCGCCGTGGCCGCGGCCGAGCTGTCGAGCACCAAGTAGCCGTCCACCGGGACCGACGACATGACGATGGAGACCGAGTCCCCCGCGTGGGCGGAGAAGCTGTACAGCCGCGCGAAGCTGTTGGGCCGATGGGGCGCCGTGCAGTCGTGCGTGGTGAGCGAGTCGGGAAACTGGGCGTCGAGTGCGATCGGGACGCCCATGCAGGGATGCACCACGAACTCCACCGGGACCCGGCCCGGGCTGCCCGCCGCATTCTCGGCCGACACGACGACGGTATCGCGGTACATGCCGGTCGCTAGTCCGAGCGGATTGAACGCGACCCGCAGCTTCGCCGGCGCAGTGCCGCTGGTCGAACCCACGAACGCGAGCCACGAGCCGCCCATCGCCAGCCGCGCGCTCCAGGAGAGCGTCCCCGGTCCGGTGTTCGTCACCGCGAGGCTGTCGCTGTCTACGGCGGTGCTCCCGACCGCGGCAGAGTCCCGCACCTGGCCCGGCGCCAAGGACAGCGTAGCGATCGGAGGAGGGGTGTTAGTAAGCTTGTCGACCTGGCATGTTGCGAGCAGAATAAGGAGCGGCGCGCAGGCCACGGCCGGGAAGACCCCCGGCCCGGGGGTGACGGCGCTGCGCAATCCGCGGATGGTCGGAGAACGGCCCACGACATGGCCTTAGTGGCGTTAAGAGGACAGTTGCGGCAAGGCCTGTACCTGCTGCACAGCTATGTGGTGCTTCAGGTCACATGGCAGAGTGTGGCTCAACTGCAACACTCGGTGCCTCGGGGGGGGCCGCGGGGACCTACAGGACTGCGCTAGTGGGCGGTACAGGACTCGAACCTGTGACCTCCGGTATGTGAGACCGGCGCTCTAACCAGCTGAGCTAACCACCCGTGAAGGCTGGTCGCAAGCCGCAAGGCATAAGCCGCAAGAGTCGCGACCGATCAGCGTTACCTTCTTGCGCCTTTCGGCTTGCATCTTGAGACCAGCTTCCAGCCGTGGGCCCTCCAGGATTTGAACCTGGGACCTACGGATTATGAGTCCGCTGCTCTAACCAGTCTGAGCTAAGGGCCCGCGAAGGGAGCAAAATACAGTGCGGAGTGCGGAATTGGGAGTGCGGATTTGAAGGGGCACACTTCACACTTGATCTCATGCACCGCGTCCTGATCATCTCCCACACCTACATCCCGCCCTCCAACCGCGGGAAGCTGCGCGCGCTCGCCGCTCGCGGGCTCGAGGTGACCGTCGGTGTGCCGCAGCGCTGGCGCGACCCGGTCCTGGGCAGCACCCGCGAGGTGGCGTGGGAGCGGCAGAACGGCGTCGAGGTGTTCCCCCTGCCCGCCCGCCACCACGGCGACGCTGCCACCCTCGCGTTCGGCAGCCGGGCGCTGCACGCCCTGCTGCGTGACAAGCGGCCCGACCTGATACAAGTGGAAGAAGAGCCCACCGGTCCGGCCGCCCGTCAGGTGGTACGGGCGGCGCGCCAGCTCAAGCTCCCCGCAGTCCTGTTCACGCATCAGAACGTCGGGCTCCCCCTGCCCTGGCTCGCCGAGTGGCGTCGCAACCGCACATTGCGTCGCCTGCGGGGCGCTATCGCCGGAAGCGAGGGGGCGGCGGCGCTCGTCCGCGCGCTGGTGCCCGGCCTCCGGGTCGGGGTGATCCCCCAGCTCGGCGTCCACGTGCCGACCGAGCCCGAGCACGCGTATCACGACGGTCTCGCGATCGGATGCGTGGGCCGTTTGGTCCCTGAGAAAGGAGTCGATACTTTGTTGCAGGCGCTGGCCGAGAACCGCGCCCATCGCTGGCACCTGACGGTGGTGGGGGACGGCCCCGACCGGGAGCGGCTGGAGCGCCTGGCATCGGACCTGCGGCTCGCGGCGCGCGTGCGCTGGACCGGCGCCCTGCCGCCCGAGGAGGTGCCGAAGCTCTGGCCCGAGCTGGACGTGCTGGTGCTGCCGGCGCGCGGGCTGCCGACCTGGGCCGAGCCCGCAGCGCACGTGGTGGCGGAGGCGATGGCGCACGAGGTCACTGTCGTGGGAACCAGCGCGGGTGCGACGCCCGAAGTGATCGGCGACGCGGGGGTCGTGGTACCGGGTGACGACCACCTGGCGCTCTCGGCGGCGCTGCGGCGCCTCGCCGCCGCCGACCAGCGACGCCCGCTCGCGCAGGCGGGACGGGCGCGGGCGATGCAGCACTTCTCGGATGACGCCGTTGCAGAGCGAACGTTGACGTTCTGGAAGGAGCTCCTGAGCTGACCCGAGTCCTCCTCGTCCCCGATCTCCCCCTCGAGCGCTGGCCCTCCATGGATCGCTATGCGCACCGGCTGCACGACTGGCTGGAGAGCACCGATCCGGGGTTCGAGGTGCGGCTGGCCGCGTCGATCGGCGACCTGACGCGTGACCGCAGCAACGGGCGCACGTCGGGCGGCTATCCCCGATGGTGGGCCCAGGACGTGGATCCTACGAAGTTCGTACTGCCGGGTCCGCTGCATGGGCCGCAGCGCTATATGGCCCGCTACTTCCTTTATCCGTGGTGGCTGCGGCGCGAGGCGAAGCGCGCGCAGCTCGTGCACATCCTCGATCACAGCTACGCCCACATGGTGACGCGGGTGCAGCGTCGCCCCGCGCTCGTGACGGTGCACGATCTGATGCCCGTCATCATTCTGCGTTCGCCCACCGACGGCTGGCGCGAAGGCGTCCGCAATCGGTTCCTGCGCGGCACCCTCAAGGCGCTGCGCCTGGCGCGCGCGTATATCGTGGGCACCGAGTGGCTGAAGCGCGAGCTCGCGACCTGGCTGGGCGACGACCGACGCATCACCGTCGTCCCGTTCGGCGTGGACCGCGCCTTCTTCTCCGAAGCGCCGAATGCGCGCGCCCGCGGCCGGACCGACTGGCGCATTCCCGACGAGGCCTTCGTCGTGCTGCACGTGGGGAGCACCGTCGAGCGCAAGAACGTGCCGCTCGTCATTCATACGGTGGCGCGGCTCCGCGCCCAGGCGGACGCGTATCTGCTGCAGGTGGGCGGGCGGTTTTCGAACGATCAGCAGCAGCTGATCGAGCGGTTGGGCCTGCGTCGCTTCGTGCGGACCGTCCCGCTCGCGGATGAGAGCACGCTGCGGCGTGCCTACCGCGCGGCGGACGTGCTGCTCTTCCCTTCCTTGTACGAAGGCTTCGGCTATCCGGTGATCGAGGCCTTCGCGTCAGGGCTGCCGGTGGTCACTTCCGGCGCCGGGGGTCTGAAGGAGGTGGGGGGGGACGCGGTGGTGGTGGTCGAGGGCCGCGATCCGGGGGCATATGTCGAAGCCCTGGAGAGCCTCTCCGACGATGCCTTGCGCCGCGAAGAGCTGATCGAGCGTGGACGCGCCCGGGCGCGCACCTTCACCTGGCAGAGGACCGCGGAGCAGACGGCGGACGTGTACAGAAGCTTGCTGTAGAGAGGGAGCCCCCACACCCCGCAGAGTCCACCCCACACCTGTTGCCTCGATTCTGCAGGTGTGTCAGTCCGAGGCGGTCGCCTCATCTCGACCTGAGGCGGCGTTCCAAGGCGGTGCGTCGGTGTGGCGCTTGCAGCGCAGCGGGGCAGATGAAGACGTTCTGCGCCCTGGCGCTGGTGCCAATCGTCGTCAGCTGCCACCTCGACAAGCTGTTGAGCGGTGCCGGGGGCAAACCCCCCCCCTCCCAGGCCCCCCCCGCCCGCGTGGTCTTCTCCACCTCGCTCTACAGCACGCGCGCCGGCGAGCCGATCAGCCCGCCGGTGCAGGTCACGGTTCAGGACTCGGCCGGCCGTGCCACCCTGCGCGACACCCTGGTTACCCTGTCGCTCGGCGCCAACCCGAGCGGCGACTCACTGCGGGGACAGAAGCAGGTGCGGTCCGTGAACGGCGTCGCCACCTTTGCGGAACTCCGACTGGCCAAGGCGGGCAGCGGCTACACGCTCACCGCCGCAGGTCCGGGCCTGCAACCCGACACGAGCCGGGCGTTCAGCGTCATGCCGGCGGCCGCCACCCAGCTCGCGTTCACCGTACATCCGAGCGTCGCGATGCAGGACAGCGCGATCAACCCGCCCGTCCAAGTCACCGCCTATGACTCCCTCGGGAACAAGGCCACCAACTTCACCGGGCCAATCCGGGTAGCGATCGGAACGGACGGGAGCGTCTCCAAGAACGCGACGCTCTCGGGCGCGCCGAACCCGGTGACGGCGCTCGCCGGCGTGGCAACGTTCCCTAGTCTGCGCATCGACCAGACCGGCGTCGGCTACACGCTCACGGCCGCTTTCGGTGGCACGGCACCCGCCGCCACCAGCGCCGCGTTCGACATTACGCCCGGCCCGCCTCCGCCGCCCCCGCCCCCCACGCATCTGGGCTTCACCCAGCAGCCGCAGACGACTGCCGCCGGCGCGACGATCGCTCCGCCGGTCCAGGTCGCCGCGCTCGATGCGGCGGAGCACGTCGTGCAGGGCTTCACGGGCGCGATCACCCTCGCGCTCGGCGCGAATGCCGGTGGCGGCACGCTTTCCGGCGGAGCGCCGATGAACACAGTGAACGGCGTCGCGACGTTCCCCGGCCTGAGTATCGACAAACCCGGCAACGGGTACACGTTGCGGGCGACGGCGTCCGGGCTCACACCCGGGACGAGCGTCGCGTTCGATGTCACAGCGCCGCCCAACCAGCCCCCGACGGCCGCCTTCACGTCGAGCTGCACCGGGCTTACGTGCAACTTCACGAGCACCAGCAGCGATCCTGACGGCTCGATCACGGGCTATAGTTGGACGTTCGGTGATGGCGTGACGTCGACGGCGCAGAACCCGTCGCATACCTACGGTGCAGGTGGGACCTTCACGGTGACGCTCACTGTCACCGACAACCAGGGCGCCACGGGCTCCGTTTCGAACACGGTGACCGTCACCGCGCCCCCTCCGCCGAATCACGCGCCGATCGTGGATGCGGGAGGCGACCAGACGGTGCCGCTCAGCGTGCTCACGTTTACGCTGTCGGCGTCGTTCAGCGATCCCGACAACGACGGGCCATGGACGTACACCATCGACTGGGGCGACGGAGGGTCGTCGCAAGGCATCGCCCCGAGCCAGGGTGCGATCAGCGCGACCCACCGCTATCCTGCCCTGCTCGGCAGCTACACGCTCCGGGTCACCGTCACAGACAATCACGGGCTGTCGGGCTCGGGCACGGCGACGATCACGGTGATCTTGTAGGGACAGTCCGGCGTCGGTCTACCCGTCGCGCGCGTCGCGCACCCACTTCCCTTCCAACTTCGCCATCTCCAGCGCCCGCGCGGCGCGCGCCAGAAGGCTTCGCGCCTCGAGCGCGCCCCCCACCGCGCGCCGGCTACCGACGGCATCGTAGCCCGCGCGCAGCTCGACCCCGATGGAGTCCCGCAGCCGATGCGCGATCTGCCGCGCCCCGGCGCGGTTCACGCCCGCCGCCACCACCGCGAACTGGGCGGGCCCGATGCGGCCGATTGCATCGGAGCGGCGCCCGCTCGTCTCAAGCAGCCGCGCGACACTGCGCAGCGCGTCGAGGCCATCGGTCCCGACCTCCGGACTGTGGCGGTCGGGAGCGACCGCCACGCACGCGACCGACGCGTTGTGTCGGGCCGCCTGCAGGATCAGCTCACCGGCGCGGCGCGCCAACCCGTGCGTCGAGTAGAGACCGGTCACGTCATCCACCAGATCGCGGCGCGACATGCCGTCGCGCTCGACCTTGACGAGCACGTAGCGATCCAACCTGCCGAGCAGCCCCGCCACGTCGAGTGGCTCCCGCACCAATTCCCACACGCCCGCACGCAGCGCGGTGAGATGGTCTTCACGATTGGGGCGGCCTGGCACAAGCATGAGAATCGGTGTGCTCGAGCCGATCGAGGGATCGACGCGGAGCGCGCGGCTCAGATCCAGGGCCTGCGCTGCGCCCAGCCGCGCGTCCAGCACGATGACGTCGGGACGCGCCGTGCGCGCCCGCTCGAGCACCGAGGCTTGGGCGAACACGCGCAGCACGGAGTACCCGCGTCGGCCGAGCGATCTGACGACGTCCGAGAGGGCGTGGTTCTGATCGCTGGCGATGAGGATCCGCGGCGGACGGGTGAGACGCGGTCGAATCGGCATACGGAGTCGGACGTGCGACGTCCAACCTACCGAATACCCCGGTCACACGACACGGTTGCATGGGTGCAACGAGGGAGTTTGTGAATCTCTTCTCACACTGGGAACCCCACGTCCTCCCCGGGCGTACGACCACATTCAACAGGAGGTGTCGTATGGAAGCCCGCATCACAGCGCAGTCGCAGTCCTTCAAGCTCCGCGAGCGGTTGGAGGAAGCCAAGGTCTCACATGGGCAGGAGGTGCGCGCCGACCTGCCCAACGTCCGCGTCGCCGTGCTCGCGGCGACCGGAGAGGCGCAATTGATGTTCTGCAACATGGGCTCGATTCGCGTGCGCGACCTGGTGCAGCCGGGCGATCAGGGCCCGCTGGCCACCGAGGTTACGCTGCAGGGCCTCGCCGTACCGTTCCCGGGGACTTACGACCTCGTGAACGCGCGCGTGTCGGTGAACGGCAGTATTCACGTGATGGTGGATCGGGACACGCGGGTCGTGCCCAACGTGCACCGGGGGTTAGAAGGGATAGCCCAGGTCTATCTCGACAATTGGCCACGTAGTGTGGGCGTTGCCTGACGCGCTGACGCTCAAGCGGCCGGCAAACGTCTTCGCGCCCAGCTCGACGCCCACACCATCCACGTAGCGGGCGGGATCGAAGGTCCAGCGGTCGAGCACGGTCCCGGCGTTCCAGCGAACGCGCGCGAAGACGTCCGGCGCGAGCTCCCATTGCGCCCCGAGCTCCGCCATCTGGACGTGGCGGCCGCGCCGCTGCTGCGTGCGTAACCCGGCGAACGAAATGTCGCGGTCGGGAAAGAGGTAGTAGGCGTTGGCTCCACCCAGGAAGAACTGATAGTGCGGCGGCGGCTCGCCGCCCGATGCAGCCACGGTCGCGCCCCCCCACAGGGACATCCGGCGGAATAGCGGCACGTAGCACCGCAGGTCGGCGACGTGGTGCGAGAACGCTGCGCCGCCGGACGCCGCGGTCACGCGGTTGCCCCACTCGGTCACCGCCCGGAACGAGATCCCCGAGCGAGGAAACAGGCCACGATCGTAGGTATCGATCTGGAGCACGCCGGCGACCGTGTAAAACGTCCGGTGCACCGGCGGTGTCGCGACGGCCGACACTTCCTCCGCCCAGCGCGCATGCTCGGCTTTGATCCGGACCGACGCGTCCACGGCCGTGCCGAGACTCCGCGCGATCGAAGCGGCGATCGCCCCCAGGTCCACTCGCACCTGCGCGACGCGATGGTCACCCTGATACAGATCGAACGGGCTGCGCACGTAGCCAAGGTCGCTACCCAGCGTGACGCTTCTCCCATTGCCGAGCAGCTGCGACACGCCCGCGCGCACCTGAATCTGTTGGCCCAGGCGGGCATCGGCCCGTCCGCTGAACCCGCCCGCGATCGGGCCCAGGGTGCTCGACAGCAGCACCGATGCCTTGTAGCGGCTGTCGTAGCGCAGGCCCAACCCGAAGCGGCCACTGGCGCGCTCGCCCAACAACACGGTCAAGTCGCCCCGCTCGAGGCGGTACCCCACACTCTGGAACAGCCCGGTGGCGTACAACCGGCTCATGCGCTGGTCCAGCGTACCGCGCGATACCCAGGAGCCGCGGCGCACGCCGAGGGCGCGGGCCAGAAACCCTTCCGGGACGAGGCCGGCAGGATCGAACCGCACGCTCGTCACCAGCACCGACTCGGGCTCGACCACCGGCGCGCGCGGCGCGCTCGCCCGCCGTGACACGCGCCGCCGCGCGAGCGCCGCCTCGATCTGGGGAAGGGCTGCCCGACCGGCCGCCTCTCCCCGCGCGATCAGCTCGCGGGCGCGCGTGAACCCGAACGTGGAGAACCCCCGCACCTCCGGGAGAATCACCACGTCGCACTTACTGCGCTGCTCGGCCTCGGAGTCCCACACGCGGAACGACACCGACTGCACCAGGACATCCACCAGCGAGACGATCGAGTCCCGCGGCTCGAGCGGATCGGTGACGTCGCTGCAGATCAGCACGTCCGCGCCCAGGGCGCGCGCGTCCTGCGCCGGGAGGTTCCGCACCACCCCGCCGTCGATCACCGCCGTGTCCGCCAGCTCGACGGGAGCGAAGACGCTCGGGAGGGCCATGCTGGCGCGGATGGCATCGGGCAGAAACCCGTGATCGAGCACCACCGCTTTGCTGGTCTCCAGGTCCGTCGCGACCGCGGCGAATGGAATGGGCAACGCGCGGAAGTCGCGGATCGAGTGCGCCGACCAGGTGAGCCCGGTGAGCAGCTGAGAGATGCGCTGTCCCGGCACGACGCTGCGGGGGAGTTTGATCCCGCCCCGATGAATCGGCAGCGTGATCAGGTAATGATCCTCAGCGAACTTGCGATCGACCGCCAGATCGCGGCGGTCCACCGGGTCGGTCAGCAGCCGAAACCAGTCCTCCGTCCGGACGATGGTGTCGAGCTGGGCGGCGCTGTACCCCACGGCATACAAGCCGCCGACCACGCTACCCATGCTCGTGCCGGTGATCACGTCCACCGGAACGCCCGCCTCCTCGAGCACTTTGAGCACACCGATGTGGGCCAGCCCGCGCGCCGCGCCGCCCGAGAGGGCGACACCCACCTTCTGGCCACGCGCCCCGGCAACGGGTAGACCGCACACGAGAAGCACCAGGGCAAATCGCTGCACGGTTTGTCCGATTCAGGGGGTTTGAAGGGTTACCGCCTGTTGCGTCGGAGCGCCAGCCGGGGGGCCCGGCGTAGCGGGACAGAACGAAGCACGCGATTTGCGGCGATTTCGGGGCACTATGATCCGCCGCCGGAGTTCTGATCGACGGCAAAGTATGGGCCGTCGCATTGTGCGGGACCGCCGGCGGGAGCAGGAGCCGCCCGAGGTCGAGCGCCGTAGCGGCAACGAGCGCCGGTCCGGCAGCGTCCGGCGCTCCGGCCAGGAGCGCCGCTCAGCCTACGAGGACGCCGTCGCTAGCTAGTCGCGCGGTCCTGCACTCCGCGCGCGTCGCGCGCTTCGAACACACACAACCCCGAATCTTCCCACGCGACCGGAAACAGCCCGTTGCACCGGGGACACACCACCCGGAGCGCGTGCTGGCCAAGCGGGGCCCGCGCGCTGCAGCTCGGGCACACCCCGTAGGTCGACCCCCAGCTCGCCGGCGGGTGCTGGACATTGGGGAGCCGCGTCACCACCGACCACATGGTAGGTCGAAACGGGAGGATCTGGAGGAAGGTGCGCGGCACCGTCACGGCTCGCCGATTCACTTCGAGGACGCTTTCGAGCGCCGTCGCGCGGAGCACGCGGTACCACGCGCCGCGCCTCACCTGACGGCTGGTGCGGACTCGGGTGCGAGCCCACTGTTCTGCGTGCGGCATGGTCGCCCTCCAGAGCAACGGGGGTAGCGGGTCGGGTAGCTCATGGGGCGCGAAGCCAGTTTGCGGGCCGCGGCGGGGATGGGCGGGGGCGTAGATCACAGTGCCAAAGGTCAGGTGTCGGGGCCGGGCGCCCCGGGGGCACAGGGCATCCGACGGTAGACGCGAGGACCTTAGGGGCGCGTCAGGCCCAGGCCGAATTGGAATTTCCGCGTCGGATAGGACGACAGCTGCCACGTGAAATGGACCGCCAGATTGATGGGCGACAGGAACGGCGTCAGGTTGCCGAGTCCGAACCCCGCCTCGGTATAGGGCCGGCGCGCGGTGAACAACAGCGCGTCGCCGGGGTTGGGCGGATGGCCGTCGAAATCCGTCCAGAACACGCCGCCATGCACGCTCAGGGTGACGGGCAGGCGCCGGATCAGCGGTAACCGGCTCTTGGCGAACAGCAGCCGGTCGAAGTCGTGGCGTAGGGTGATCATCGCGGCGCGGGTGCCGGAATAGCTGGTATCGCGGGAGATGGTGTTGAACCCGCCTCGCTGGAACGTCGCCGCCCGCATCCCGAAATCCACCGCGAAGTAGCGCTGCGGCGGGACCCACCCAGTGGACACGCCTCCAGCCGCGAACAGCGTCGTGACCCCCAGATTGAACGTGCGCTGCCGTCGCTCCACCGTCACCGAGTAACGCCGGTAGGCGAAATCACTGTGCAGCACGTCGTGAGCCGCTATCTCCGCGCCGAGGCTCACCCGGGTCCAGGTGAGGCTCGGGAGGTACACGTCTGAATCCTTGCGACGCAGCATCGAGCGTGAATCGTAGGTCAGGGTTCCGGAGACGGAGCGGAGCGTTCCTTCCAGGATGCTCGGGTTGGGGCGTTGCGGTCGCCGGGCCGTGAACACCGAGTAATCGGTGACCACGGGCAGGCTGGTCTGGCGCTGGTCGTCGTAGCGGAGCTCGAGGCGGGTGAAGTCCAGAAGCTTCGTGCCCGCGGCCAGCGTGAAGCCGCGCTCGCGGTAGTAATCGCGCGGATCGAGCCGAAACAGCAGAGCCCGATATGTCGGGTTGTAGGCCCGGCTCACGAACGTCGGTCGCGTGACCGTCTCGTCGTGGTACCAGGCGCCGATCCAGCGGCGCTCGGCCTCGGAGAGCTGCACCCGCCCCCCGGCGCGGTACTGCCACCGATCGCTCTCGGTCGCGTATCCCAGCTTGGTGTCGAGCGTCAGGCCGGGCCACTGCCGCCAGGTGTGCCCGGCGCCGACATACGTCCCGTCGACCCGATTGAAGTGGAAGAAATCGGTGTCGCTCGTCGCGAACGCGGCCAGGCCGACGCCGTCGCGCACGCGGCCCAGGAACGACGGCGGCTGGCGCGCGAGCGAGTCTATCCGGGCCCACGCGCTGCTCTCGGCTGCGCTCAGCGGCATTGCGCCCGGGCCGACCCAGGCGCTCGAGTCCGGGCGGTCGGCCGCTGCACTCACCACGACCCGGAACTCGCGCAACTCGGGGGGGCGGCTGCTCTCGTCGAACCGGAAGTCGGCGAGCGACGCGACGTGCTCGAACGCCAGGTCCCTCGGGAAGCGCGGCAAAGGGATCCCCAGGTGCACTTCACCGGTGAGCCGGATCTCATACGGCATCCAGCGCCCGCCGCCCATGTCGCGCAGCCGCTGCCGATAGCGCAGGTTGCGCACGAAGTTGAAGCGCACCGTGCGGTTCACGCCGACGTCGATGGCCACCACATCGTACGCGGAATCGGCGATGTCGATCACGCCCACGAACAGGGGAGACGCGTCCGACCGGGGCGCGAGAGCGAGACGGAACACGCGACGCCCGTCCACGGCGAGGGTGTCGAGCACCCGGTAGGCGTAGGCGTCGAGCGCGTCGTCGGCGATGGGCGAGACGAGCGAATAGCGCCGGAGATCGATGCGCTCGCGGTTGAAGTTCACGATCTGGCCCACCGTCACCAGGTTCTCCTCGGCGCGCAGGTTGCGCGACTGGCGGCGGACCAGGATCGTCTCCTGATAGCGGTCGGGCTGCTCCCAGTAGGCCGCGGTGCGCGTTTCGGTGATCAACAGGACGGACGCCGCGGAGTCGGGCGGCTTCGTCAGGTCCCGCACCACGAACTTCACGTACGCCCCGTAGCGGTAGTCGTGAACACGTCGAAACAGCTCGTGCTTACGCGCGATCGCGGCCTGGATGATGCGCCGGGCGGCGTCTTCCTCCGGCGTGACGGTGACCGCCGCCAGGGGGACGGCGGCGGGGCGGAGGTACACGTCCTGCCGCGTCACGCCGGCCGGTGCGGTGACGGTGAGCGATTCCGGCTCGTAGCCGATGTGGCGGACGATGAGATGCAGCTGGCCGGGCACCTTCCTGGTCACGCGATAGCGGCCGGCGTCATCCGTGAGCACGGAGAGGCCCGACTCTACCACCCGCACGATGACCAGGCGCAGCGGCGCGTCTGAGAGCGTGTCGTAGACGGTTCCCGTTACAACCGCCGTGTCGGGAGACGCTGGAGCGCTAGGTTGCTGAGCGAGTAGCGGAGAGCAGAGAGCTGGGAGTAGGGAGCAGAGAAAGAGGGAAGTGCGAGCCGGGAGCACGGCTTCCATTACCCCGCTCCCGGCTCCCTGCTCCCTACTCGTGCGTCCCTTCTTCGTGATCGTCCACGCCGTCGTGATCGTCGTCCTCAAACACTCTGGCCGACCGGCGGATGTTCCGCTCGATGGCCTCGGCGTTCGCGGGGTCCGTCGGGTCGATCACGGCCCCGCTCGCATCCTTGAACCAGCTCGCGATGTCCACCGCGATCGTGAAGTTCTTCGTGTCGCTCGCCAGCGTGACCGGGGGGTTGAACGTCGCCGCCATCTCGGCGTCCACCTCGGACGTAAAGGTGAAGTCATGCGTCGCGTTGCTCGCGTCCGTGAAGACGCCGGTCACCTTGACGCTGATCCCGTTGAACTCCGGGTGGGCGGTGAGGAACGCGCTCGCCCCGGGCTCGTCGTCGTCCGGCTTCACCGCGTCCAGCTTCGCCTGCACGCCACTGTAGGTCCCGGCCGGCACGGCCACATCCTGCAGCATCACCTGGGTCGTGGCGTCCACGGGTAGGTCCACGAGCGTCGGACCCAGCCGCAGCTCGGCACAATCGTCCTCTTCGCCCGTCGTGGCGCACGTGCCGGCGGTCGAGAGCTCGATCCGCGCGAGCACGATCTGCGCTTGGGTGATGGAGAGCGAGTTGGCGCCGCTGCCGATCTGGATCGCCGCACTTACGCCGGACCCGGCGGGGACCGCTACGCCGGAGGTCCCTTTGATGGTGACCGATAGGCTGACGGGCTGAGACACCCGGGGCGCCGTTCCATCGCACGCCGCGAAAGTGAACGCCACCGGCGCGAGCCAAAGCGCGCGCCGCATCCGAGACAGGTCCATCATATGCACCTCGCCGAAAGGGAGTGACTCGGCGATACTACCCCGTCGCGTTCGGTTGGGGCCAGTCGCAGCGGTGTGAGCCGCATCACGAACCCTGAGGCTACAGCGTCCAGGACTCCGAGACCCACCTCGCGCCGTCGGAGGAGCTCAGGATGGTGCCGGCGTCGCCCACCACGGTAAACTCTGCCCCCGACCAGGCGATGTCCGTCAGCCGCCGGTCCGTCACTACCATCTCGCCAGTCCACTGGACGCCATCGGGCGAGGTGAGGATCGTCCCGACCCCTCCCACGGCCACGAAGCCGTGGCCTGACCAGGCTACGCCGATCATGGCATTCAGGGTGCCGGACGCTCGTGCTGTCCACGTCACACCATCCGGGGACGTGAGGATGGTGCCGTGCTGCCCCACGGTGATCCACTGCGTTCCGGACCACTTCACGTCGATCAGACGATAGTTTGGGACGCCCGAGCTCGGCGCGGTCCAGGTCACGCCGTCGGGAGATGTGAGGACCACGCCGCTGTCGCCCACCGCCACGAACTCCGTGCCCGACGAGGCCACGCCGGACAGTCCCAGGGTCGTCCCCGAGGTGCGCGCCGTCCAGGTCACGCCGTCGGGCGAGGTGAGAATGGTGCCGCCCGAGCCCACCGCCACGAACTCGGTCCCCGACCAAGCCACCCAGTTCAGGTCGACCGACGTGCCGGACGTCTGGGTCGTCCAGGCCACGCCGTCGGGTGAGGAGACGATGGTGCCGGCCAGTCCGACCGCGACGGCGGCGGACGGCGACCCGGCCGACGCGACGCCCCGCAACCCATAGGTGCCGACCGCCTTCGCCGTCCACACGATCCCGTCGCGCGACGTGATGACGATGCCGCCCGTACCGCTCAGCCCGGCGACGGCGACGAACTGTGTCCCACACCACGCCACGCCCGACACACTCGCATCGGGATTGGGCGGAGGCGGTTGGGTCATGTGATTGCCCCGGCCGCCGGGTACGCAGCCGACTAGAGCTAGTAACCAGAAGAGCTTCATCGCCGATTCTCCCCAGCGGCACGTTCACGTCCCGGGGGACCGGACGCAAAGAAACCGACCGTACGGGTCTCCCCGCTCAGTCGGTCTCGCGATTTGCTCCCCTCGAGGCATGGGCGATCCGCACGACGTCGCGCCCCGGGGTTCATAGCACCTGAGTGCGGTCGAATATGCCTCGCCGGGCGGTGCCCGCAAGGAGTTATTTCCGTTTGGCTATTTCAAATCAATCCTCCCCAGCTTCTGGAGTCGCGGCTGAAGCCGCGGCTCGGCCCTGCCGCTGAAGCGGTGTGCCCGCGTCAGTTCACTGACAGAGCCGAGCCGCGAGTTTACTCGCGACTCTTCGGGCGCTAAGCGTGATCTTGCAGGTCCGAGCGAGCTTCCTCGCGCCTCTTCGGCCGGGCCTTCCGCCGGAATCGAGCCCATTCCGCCGAAATAGGATGACGATCCTAGACTGGGGTGCTCGCGAGATTGCTGCCGTGATCGACCGCATCTATTGCCACATCGTTTGGACTACGCGTCATCGCGAGGCCTTGATCGATGCCAGTCTGGCTCGCTTTCTGTGCGGTTTTCTTCCGTGCGATCGCCTCCCAAGAGGTGGCCCGGATTCTCGAGATCGGGATGGTCCGGACGCACGTGCATCTGTTGGTCCGCATCCACCCCACGACTGACGTCAGTCGTCTGATGCAGCGCCTCAAAGGCGGCAGCAAGGGTTACTCGATTCATTCAGTGGGGGTGCGGAACGTGGCCGCTGTACGGGGATACCTGCGTGATCAGCCGATGCATCACACTGATCAGGTGATAACGGGGTGGGAGGGGGATAGCCCCGAATACGAAGGGCCGGGGACGGATGAATGGAGATCGGAAGGGCGGAAGAGGATTTGAGGCCCCAGGCTCCTCGAGTCGCGGCTCAAGCCGCGAGTTTACTCGCGACTCTTCGGCGCTCGCAATCGTTCCCTGCTCTCAGCCTTTTCCTCCCCCGCTCCCCTTCGGCTATTTCAAATCAATCCTCCCCAGCTTCTGAACGCCCGAGAGCGCCAGCCACAGCCGCGCCCGGCTCGAGTCCACCGCCATGTTCCGCACCACCGAGCCCGGCGTGGGGATCTTGACCGTCTCGAAGCGCTCGCTCGCCGGGTCGAACGCCACCATCTGGTCTCTGCCCGACTCATTGTACCAGATGCGCCCGTCGGTGCCGGCGGCCATGCCGTACGGCTCGCTGCCGTCGCCGCCCGGGCTGGCGAAGTCGCGCACCTGCCCGGTGGCGGGATCGAGCCGGCCCAGCTTGCCGCGGGCGTAATCCGAGTACCACACGATGCCCTTGGCGTCCACGATCAGGCGGCGCGGCCGGGCGCCCGCCGCGGGCAGCGGGAAGATCTTGAGCTTGCCGTCCGCCGGATCGATGCGGCCGATCTGGTTCGTCCCGAACAGCGCCATCCAGATCATTCCGTCGGGCGCGGCCACCAGGCCGTACGGCCGGGCGCGCGGCGTCGGCACCGGGTAGATCTTGGCCGCGCCCGAGGCTGGATCGAGCACGCCGTACAGATTCGATCCCTGGACGGTGAACCAGACTTTGCCCCGATGGAACAGCGGCGTGTGCGGGTCGCGCGCCTCGGAGGGCAGCGGAAATTCCTTGATGACGCCGGTGGCGGGATCGAGCCGGCCCAGACGGGCGGTGAAGTTCGCCGTGTACCACACGCCGCCATCGGGCGCGACGACGATCCCATGCGGTCCCGACGTGGGCGTGGGCGTGGCGTAGTCCGTGACCTTGCCGGTCGCGGGATCGAGCCGGCCGATGTAGCTGTTCGCCTGGTCGGTGTACCACACGATGCCGTCGGCGCCGACGGCGGGGTCGTGCGGGAACGCCTTGGCGCGCGGCAGCGAATACTCGATGACCGCGGGAGCGGGGAGGAGGCACAGAATGACGACAGATGCAGCGCGAAGCATGGGCAAGCGAGTCATCGGTAGATCCTTCGGACGAAGCGTTATGATGTGACGAAGCGCCGAAGGTCGCAAGCGGAGGCTATCGATCCGCGATCCGTTAAGACGACGCGCGACAGTTGCGCGAGGTGGCCGGGGGGTCACATCGTATGCGTGCACGTATGAACGCGACTCGTTCGAAGGACGGCGGCATGATGGCCACGCCGCCGCGCGCCCGCGCGCTGCTCCTCATCGAGGACGACCCGCCCATCCGGCGCGCCTTGCGCAACGCGCTCAGCGAGCTCGCGGACCGCCTGCTCGAGGCCGCGACCGGACGCGCCGGCATTGATCTCACCGCGACAGAGCGCCCCGACCTCGTAGTGCTCGACCTCGGGCTGCCGGACGTCGAGGGGGTGGACGTGTGCCGCGAGATCCGCACCTGGTCGCCGGTCCCGATCGTCGTGCTGTCGGCGCGGCATTCGGACGCCGAGAAGGTCCGGGTCCTGAACGCGGGCGCGGACGACTACGTCACGAAGCCGTTCAACACGCCGGAGTTCGTGGCGCGCGTGCGCGCCGTGTTGCGGCGCGCGCGGCTGCAGGGAGGCGAGTCCACGGCCACGGCAGTGGAGGCGTACGGCCTCACGATCGACCTCGTGCGCCGCCGGGTGGAGCGGGGCGGGACCCTGATCCGACTCACGCCGATCGAGTGGGAGATCCTGCGCACGCTGGTGGCGCACGCGGGGCGCACGCTCACCCATCAACAGATCTTCGACGCGGTGTGGGGCGCGGCCGCGGGCAGTCCCCAGCAGTACCTGCGGGTGCACATCACCAATCTGCGGCGCAAGATCGAGGCGCATGCCGACCGGCCCGAGCTCGTCGTCACGGAGCCGGGCGTCGGCTATCGCGCCGAGCTGCCGGAGTAACCCGCGTGGCCGGATCCCGGGTGCGGGCCTGGCTGTGGTGGTTCGGCATGTTCGTGGTCGTGACCGTCCTGCTGCGGGCGTGCCGCGACGGTTTGGACACCGCGCACGCCGTGCTGACGTACCTCCTCGTGATGCTGGGCGGGAGCGTGAGTGGCGGCCGTCCCCTGGGGTTCACGCTCACCGGGGCCGGGGTGCTGTCGCTCGATTTTTTCTTCCAGCAGCCGTACGACACGCTGACGGTGGCCAAGCCCCTCGACGGATTCGTGCTGCTCGCGTTCATCACGACGGCGGCGGTGACCACCCAGCTCCTCGCCGCGGAGCGTGCGCGCGCCGCGGAAGCGGAGGTGCTCGTGGCGGAGCGGACCCGCCTGGTCGCCGCGGCGGAGCACGCCGAAGCGTTGCGGGAGGCGGATCGGCTCAAGGACGTCGTACTCGCGTCGGTGTCGCACGATCTCCGCACGCCGTTGACGACCATCAAGGCCCTCGCCCAGGCCGGCGCGCGGCAGGGCGACCAGAACGCGATCGCGATCGAGGAGCAGGCGGATCGCCTCGCGCGGCTGGTCGCCGACCTGCTCGATCTCTCGCGCTTGCAGGGCGGAGCCCTCCCGGTCCAGCCGGAACCCAACACGGCCGAGGATCTGGTGGGCGCGGCGCTGCGACAGGTGGCGGGGCTGCTCGGCGACCGCACCGTGGAAACGAAGATCGACTTCACCGAGCCGGCGCTCGTGGGGCGGTTCGATTTCGTCCAGACGCTGCGCGTCCTGACCAACCTGATGGGCAATGCGATCCAGTACTCCCCGCGCGAGTCGCCGATCGAGCTGTCGGTCGAGCGGGAGGGCGAGCGGTTGGTGTTCGCGGTGGCCGATCGTGGTCCGGGAATCCCGCCGGCCGATCGCGAGCGGATCTTCGAGCCGTTCTACCGGCCGGCGGGTGCCGTGGCGGGAAGCGGCGCCGGGCTGGGCCTCGCCATCGCGCGGCGGCTGGCGGAGCTGCAAGGGGGCACGATCGAGTACGCGGAGCGCCCCGGCGGAGGCAGTATTTTCGCGCTGCGGTTGCCGGCCGACGGCGCCCCCGAGCCTTTGTGAAATCTTAGCGGGCGCACCCCGCCTGTCTCGTTGCTTCTTAACGCCGCATGCCGATACGTTCCCGGCGTGACCATGACGCCAGAGCGGCAGATGGCGGCAGCGGCGCGTAACCGCGCCGCCGAGGGATTGCCGGCCGTGCTGCGCGCGCTGCTCGACTGCCGGGACGAAGAGATCGCGGTGTTCGAGATTCGCAGCAATGCGCTGCACGTGAACCTGGCGGCGCAGCTGACGCTCCCGCCGACAGGGTTCCTCGACAGCGCAGTGTTACGTGCACACTTCGTCACCCGGGGCGGACAGGCGGTGCCGTTGCACGCGGACGGGAAGGTCGTGGGCGAGATGATCATCGTGCGGCGGCCGCCGGGCCGCACCTTGGCCGACGAGGAGCGCGAGGTGATTCGCGAGACGCTCCAGCAAACGCGCGGTCGCCGCGCCGACACGGCCCGTCGGCTCGGGATCAGCCGGACAACGTTGTGGCGGCGGCTGCGGGCGGGTGTCGTCGGCTCGCGTACGGCGTAGCTCCCCCTGTTAGGAAGCGGTCGCGCGCACCCGCGAGTATTGCAGCGCGCCCACTCGCGTCAGCTCCTCGAGCCAGCCGAAGACGGGAAAATGGCCGGGATCGAACCGGGCCGCCTCGTAGCGAACTTCGCGGAAGGTCGCCTGCACCACCTGCTCGGCGGCGACCGCATCGTGCAGGATGCCGAAGGCCAGGGCGCGCAGGCTGATAGCATGGCGGGCGGACAGCTCCCACAGGGCGCGCACGTCGCCCGCGGCGACCCGCTCCAACAAAGCGATATCCGAGGCCGGGGGCACCCCGGAAGCTGTGGGGGAAGAGTCCGTGAACATGGCTCTAGCCATGAAGAGCGCCCCGGCCCGCGCAAAGTCACGCGGGTTTTCAACCGCTTGACGACCCGTCAGTTACCTCCCGAAGCGGCGAGGCCGGCCAGCGTCGCCGCGAGCGTCCGGACCTTCGCCCCATCACTGGATGCCTGGGCGAGAGCCCCGAGCCGCGTCACCAACCCCGCCAGCGCATCGCGGCGCGGCGCTCCCGATGACTTTTCGGCGCGAGCCAGCGCCTCGCGTGTGGCGGCCACCTCCTGCGCCGACAGGCCTCCCGACCGGGCCAGCTGGTCCAGGTAGGCGCGGGCCACCACGAAGCTCGCGGGCCACACGATCTTCGGCTGGTCCTGGGCATTGAAATAGTCCGCATGTACCAGCTTCGCCGCGGCGATCTCGTTCTCCGAGAGCAGCCCGCTCGGCTGCAGCTCGAGGATGTCGAGCCCGCGCGAAATCTCCGAGCTGACGATGACACCGTTGTACCAGTAGGCCGACCAGGAGCCCCCATCCTCCATCTTGGTCGCGTCCACCGGTCCGCGATCGAAGAACGCGATCTCCCGCGGATGCGCCGGATCGGTCCAGTCGAACACGGAGATGCCGCCCTGGTACCAGGCCTGGACCATGACGTCCCGTCCCGGGATCGGGATGAGCGATCCGTTGTGGGCCACGCAGTTTTCGAACTGGGTCTGCGGCGCCGACATCTTGTAATAGCTCTGGAACTTGAGCCGATTGTCGACCAGCGTGAAGATCGCGTCCGCGCCCCACTCGTGCTTGTCCGTCGCCCGGCATTTGGGCTGGCCGCCGCCGCCCCACTCATCGGAAAAGAGCAGCTTGGTCCCGTCGTTGTTGAACGTCGCCGAGTGCCAGTAGGAGAAGTTCGAGTCGGACACGGCGTCGATGCGCTTCGGATTGGCCGCGTCACGGATGTCGAGCAGCAGGCCGTAGCCGCCGCACGCGCCGCCCGCCAGTCCGATGGCCGGATAGACGGTGATGTCGTGGCATTGGCTCGGCCCGGGGCGCACGCCGTTCACCGTCCCCGGCGGGGGCGCCATCATCTCATCCATGATTTTCTGAATCGCCGCGCGCACCCCGGCGCTGTCGGCGGCGGTCGGGGTTCCCCCGGGCGCGCCGCCGCGCGCCTTGACCACGCTGTCGAGCATCGGCTTGGTCCATTCCGCGGGCAGGACGAATTCCAGCTCACCCATTTTCGCCGTGAAGCCTCCCTTGGCCCGCCAGTCCGCCGCCTCCTTGGCCGCGGCGGCGATGTCTTCCGGCGTCTCGCCGTGCCTGGGCGGGGCCGTCAGGCCGCTGAAGATGCGCGGCGCGCTGACGATGGCGGCCTGCTCGGGGTGGGCGAGCGACACCTTGATGACCTCGATGCGGAACAGCGCGCTGCTGGGGTTCGAGTCGGGCGGCGCCGCCACGCAGCCGGGGAGCTCCGCCGCCGACCGCACCGGGGCCGACCCGGAGACGTAGACGTACACGTTGTCGCGGTCATTCGGATCCACGACGACGGTGTGCGTGTGCGAGCCGCGGCAGGTCTGCACGTTTCCGATGTATTTGGGGTTGGCGATGTCGGAAATGTCGAAGATGCGGATGCCGCGCAGCCGCGCCGCGCTCACCGAATCGTGCACGCCTTGCGTGCCGCAATCGAGCCGCCCGCCCATCCCCTCACCCGACACGAACAGCAGGTTCTTGTAGACGGAGACGTCGCTCTGCGATGCGGGGCATACGAACCCGATCTTGAGCGTCGGCCTGGCCGGGGTGGAAATGTCCCAGACTTGAAAGCCGTTGTAGTTCCCCTGAATGGCGTACGGCCCGGTGAACGCCAGGTCGGAGTTGGTGACGCCCAGGAACTTCCCGGGCGGCGGCGTCTTCGAGACCACGCGCATGTTCCAGGACGCTTCGGCGGCATTCATGAGTCCGGCGCGCAGGCCGACCCGCGGGTCCGGGGTGGGCGCCACGGTGGACAGGTTGCCGCCACCCGACGACGCGCATGCGGCGAGGGCGCACAATCCGAGGGTCCGAACGACGAAGTTCATGGTGGATTCCCGTGAGAAGAATGGAAGAGGAGTGGAACCAGCATCTTCTGCATGCGCTCGATCTCGGTGGTCTGGTCGGCGTACACGCCGGAAGCGAACCGGTACACGGTCTCCTGCTCCCCCGCGCTCGCCGCGAACAGCTGATTCACCAGCGTGATCGCGCCTCTGTGGTGCTGGATCATGAACGTGAGGAACAAACGGTCGAACTCGGGCCCGCGCGCGCCGTCGAGCTGGGCCAGCTGCTCGGCGCTCAGCATCCCCGGCATCATCGTCGCCGGATTCATGCCCGGCATCATGCTGTGCGCCGGGTTTGCGTCGGGGACGTCCTCGTGCCGGTCACCGAGCCAGCGCCGCATGAGGGCGATCTCGTCGCCCTGGCCGACCACGATGCGCTCGCACAGCGCGCGCAGCGCCGTGCTGGCATCGTGGGAGGGCGCCCAGCCGGCGATCAGCACGGCCTGGGCATGGTGGTAGATCATGCCGGACATGAAGCGCACGTCCGCGGCGGCGTAGTCGCGCCCGGCGACGTGGGCCGGCGCCTGAGCGGCTGCCGGGGCGCACGCCGCGCCGGCTACGACCGCCAGGGCCACGGTCGTCGTCAGACGCGGCGCAGCTCGCATGGGGATCGGCATAATGCGCGGTCCGGTTCTCGGTGGGAAGGTCAGACCGGTATGGTGTTCGGTGTGGAACCTGTCAGCGTCCGCGGGTAAACCCGCGATTCGTCGCGGCCCCATACGCTGATGTATCACGCTTGCCGAACGCCTTGACGGACCGTGAGTTAGGCTCCAAGTTTTGGGTCCTGTTCGGTTCCCGAGCCGTGATCTCCATTGTCATCGTAAGCTTCAATACCGCGCCCGAGCTGGTCGCCTGCCTCGAGTCGATCGAGCGTCGTGCCAGCGCCATCCCGCTTCAGGTGATCGTAGTGGACAACGGTTCGTGCGACGGCTCGGTCGCGGCGGTCCGCGCGCGGTTTCCGCCGGTGCAGCTGATTGCGAACCAGGAGAATGCCGGATTCCCGAGGGCCAACAATCAGGCGCTTCCACTGGTGCGCGGCGAGTACGTTTTCTTCCTGAATCCCGACTCCGAGCTCGAAGCCGGGACGCTCGAGCGGATGGTGGCCGAGCTCGCGGCGTTCCCGGACCTGGCGGCGGTGGGTCCCCGCGTCAGGAGGCCTGACGAGTTCTACACGCGCAATTGCGCGCGCCGGCTGCCCACGTTGTGGACTGAATTCTGCGACCTGTTGTGGTTGCACGTGATCCTCCCACGATCGCGCATCTTCGCCTCGAAGTACTATCCACCGTGGGACGGCACCACCGATCGCGACGTCGAATGCTTGCTGGGCGCGGCGATGTTGTGCCGCACGGAGCAGGTGCGCGCTCTCGGAGGATTCGACGAATCCGTCCCGCTCTATCTCGACGACATGGATCTGTGCAAGCGCCTGGGGGCACTGGGGCGGTTGCGCTACCTGAGTGGCCCTACGGTGCTGCACCATTACAGCGTCAGCACGAGGAAGCAGCCATCGCCCCTCATGAAACGCCTCGGTCTCCAAGCCACCTATCAGTACTTCATCAAGCATCGTGGGGCGGGGTACGCCCGTGCCTACGTCGCGATCGTTGGGGGTGCCGGCGTGGTCGCGTTCGTACTGGGGTTCGCGCGGCTTTTGGGCGGCTCGCTACGCAAGGCACGGCGCCGCTGGAACGAGGCGGCGGTGTTCGTGGACTGGGCCTGGCGGTCGAAGGCCGTCACCTATACCCTCCCCCGACTATGAGGAAAGGCATCATCCTCGCCGGAGGGTCCGGCACGCGCCTGCATCCCTTGACCCTGGGCACGTCGAAGCAGCTCATGCCCGTGTACGACAAGCCGCTGATCTTCTACCCGCTGTCGACGCTGATGCTCGCCGGTATCCGGGAGATCCTCGTCATCTCAACGCCGCACGACCTTCCGCGATTCAAAGCGGTGTTGGGAGACGGTGCGCAGCTGGGCCTGTCCCTGGCATACGCCGAGCAACCCAAGCCGGAAGGGCTGGCCCAGGCGTTCGTCATTGGACAGGCGTTCGTGGGCAAGAATCCGTCGGCTCTGATCCTAGGGGACAACATCTTCTATGGAGGTGGTCTTCGCGCCGCTCTCGAAGAGGCGAACCGACAGCTGACGGGCGCGACGGTGTTTGCCTACTATGTGTCGGACCCGGAACGTTACGGGGTGGTATCGTTCGACGGATCGGGTCGCGCCGAAGCGATTGAAGAGAAGCCCCGACGGGCAAAGTCACGATACGCGGTCACGGGGCTCTACTTCTATGACACGGACGTACTCGACATCGCGGCTACGCTCCAGCCCTCGGCTCGAGGAGAGCTCGAGATCACCGATGTCAACAACGCCTACCTGCGCGCGGGCAAACTCCACGTTGTGAGGCTGGGACGCGGCATCGCGTGGCTTGATACGGGAACGCCCGACGCTCTCCTGCAAGCCGCCAACTTTGTCGCCGCCGTCGAGCAGCGCCAGGGACTGAAGATCGGCGCACCCGAGGAGGTGGCGTATCGAATGGGCTACATCGACGCGGCCCAGGTGGAGCGTTTGGCTCGCTCACTCAAGGGTAACGACTACGCCAGTTACCTCCTCGCAATGATCCGTGAGTCCTTGCCCTCGGAGGACAGGTCGGACGCATGAACGTCGTCCCCACGGCTCTGCCGGGCGTACTGGTAATCGAGCCGCGTTTGTTCGAGGACCGACGCGGCTTTTTCTTCGAGAGCTACCACGCCGGCCGCTACGCGGTCGCGGGACTTCCCGAACGATTCGTGCAGGACAACCACTCGCGATCGGTGCCAGGTACGCTTCGCGGGCTGCACTACCAACTGCTTCGCCCCCAAGGCAAGCTCGTGCGCGTCGTGCGTGGGTCCGTGTTCGACGTGGCGGTGGACATCCGCCGTGGGTCGCCCACCTTCAGCCGCTGGGTGGGTGTGGAACTGTCGGCCGCGAACAAGCGACAGCTCTACATCCCACCCGGCTTCGCACACGGGTACTGCGTGCCCACGGAGGAGAGCGAGCTCGAGTACAAATGCAGCGACTATTTCGTGCCGCAGGACGACCGCGGGGTCGCCTGGAACGATCCGACGATCGCCATCGAGTGGCCGGTCAAGTCCCCTCTGCTCTCCGAGAAGGACAAGGCGCTCGCTCCTCTCGCGGGCGACCGCACCGACCTCCCCGTCTACGAGAACCGAGACGGCCCGTGACGGTGCCATTCGTGCCCCGCTCGGTGCTCGTGACGGGCGGCGCCGGCTTCATCGGCGTCAACTTCGTACGCTGGCTGCTCGAGTGCGACCCGCAGATAAGAGTGGTGAACCTCGATCTCTTGACCTACGCCGGCAACCTGGAGAGCCTGGCCGATGTGTTGCGCAGGCACGGGCCCGGCGGCGACGGTCGACATTTTTTCATCCAGGCCGACGTTCGCGACTTCGAGACGCTCTGTCGGGTGCTCGCGGGGCAGGAGTCCGAGACCGCCCAGGCCGGCGGTGCCCCGCGGCGCATCCCGGCGCCCGACGCCGTGGTCCATATGGCCGCCGAGTCGCACGTGGACCGCTCGATCATAGGGCCGGCGGTGTTCGTGGACACGAACGTGCGCGGCACGCTCACCGTGCTCGAGGCATGCCGCGCCGAGCTGGCGCGGTCCAAGCGGCCATTCCGGTTGTTGCAGGTGAGCACCGACGAAGTGTACGGCAGCCTGGGCGAGCGGGACCCCGGGTTCACGGAAACCACGCCGCTCGAGCCGAACAGTCCCTATTCCGCGAGCAAGGCCGCCGCCGATCTGCTGGTCCGCTCCTACGTCGCGACGTTCGACCTTCCCGCCATCATCACCCGCTGCTCCAACAACTACGGCCCGTACCAGTTTCCCGAGAAGCTCATCCCCTTGATGATCACGCGCGCGCTGGCCGATCACGAGCTGCCCGTGTACGGCGATGGGTTGAACGTGCGGGACTGGCTGCACGTGGAGGATCATGCGCGAGCCATCTGGGATGTGCTGACCCGGGGACGCTTGGGCGAGGTATACAACATCGGTGCCGAAGCCGAGCGGGAAAATATTGCTATAGTGCGAGCCTTACTCGAAATCTTAAAGAAGCCCGAGTCCCTGATCCGGTACGTCACAGATCGCGCCGCTCACGACCGTCGCTACGCAATGAATTGTGACAAGCTGCGCCGCGAGCTCGGATGGCGGCCGCAGCACGGCTTTGAGGCGGGGCTGGCGGCGACCGTCCGGTGGTACCTTGATCACCGGGCCTGGTGGGAGCGGGTGCTGAGCGAAGCATACCGCGCGACGAACGCCCTGTACCTGAAGCGTCCCTGATGCGGGCGATGGTGCTCGGAGCGGCCGGGATGCTGGGCCAAGACCTGGTCGCGGCCGCACCGCAGCACGTGATATTGCTCCCGTTCACCAGAGCACAGCTGGACATCACGGACACCCAAGCGGTGGCCGCGACGGTCTCGCAGCTCCGGCCGGACGTCGTCATCAACGCGGCGGCGTACACCGCGGTCGATCGCGCCGAGTCAGAGGCCGAGGCGAGCTTCCGCGTGAATGGCGCAGCGGTGGAAGAGCTGGGTCGGGTCGCGCGCGATGCGGGGGCGCGGGTAATTCATTTCAGCACCGACTACGTATTCGATGGCACGTCCTCCGAGGCGTATACCGAGGAAAGCCCGACCAACCCGGTGAACGTGTACGGCGCGAGCAAGCTGGCGGGGGAGACGGCGCTCGCTGGGAGCGGCGCCCGATACCTCATCATCCGCACCCAGTGGTTGTTCGGAGTCAACGGCCGGTGCTTCCCGCGCACCATGTGGCAGCGCGCCGCGGAGCGGTCTCCGTCGCGCGTGGTGTCCGATCAGATGGGCCGACCGACCTACAGCGTGGACCTGGCGCGTGCCACCTGGACGCTCATCGCCCGGGAGCAATTGTCGGGCGTGATCCACGTGGCCAACGCCGGGATGGCCACCTGGTATGGCGTCGCCCGGCGAGTGTACGCCGCGTGCCACGTGGAGCAACTCGTGGAGCCGTGTTCGACGGCTCAATTCCCCACTCCAGCCAGGCGCCCGGCGCGTGCGGTGCTTGGCACCGCGCAGTCGGAGCAAGCACTCGATGGCCCGCTGCCTCCGTGGGAGGACGCGATCGAGCGGTTCATAGCGGAGATTCGATAGCCGCCCCTCGCCGGTCTCGAGGATTCGTCGTTCAGGAATCCAGAGTCGCGACGGCCCGGCTGTTGTAGCCGCCCTCGCGACCGAGCCAGCCCTCGAGCCGTCCGCTCACATGTCCTGCGAATTGCGCGGACAGCGGCACTCTTCCCCGGGCGACTCAGCCGCACTACTCTCGGAGCGTGACCCTGGCCTCGTTACAAGTGCTCGTCGCGGTGCACGATGTTTCGCCGGTGCATACGCGCCGGCTCGACGTGCTGTACCGCCTGCTCGACGAGCTCGGCGTGCGTCGCTACGCGCTGCTCGTGGTTCCCGACTGGCATGGCGCCTGGCCGCTGGAACAGTACCCCCAGTTCACAGCTCAACTCCGGGAGCGCGCGGCAACGGGTGTGGAGATCATGCTGCACGGGTTGCGTCACGACGAGGTGGGCCTGCCCCGCCCGCTCGCGCATCGGATGCGCACCTTCGGCCGCACGGACCACGAGGGCGAGTTCGCCTCCCTCCCGCCCGCGGAGGCTCGCGCCCGCATCGACCAGGGCCTCGCCACACTGCGAGCCGCGGGGCTCGACGCGATCGGGTTCGTCCCGCCGGCGTGGCT
>Ga0137409_10000757_pt1 | contig 35363 bp, 23 predicted proteins | sample CZODoug1_16funga_FD_122059 | JGI IMG/M metagenome (GOLD analysis project Ga0137409, IMG submission 122059) | Vadose zone soil fungal communities from Angelo Coast Range Reserve, California, USA - CZODoug1_16fungal (Hybrid Assembly) | ecosystem: Environmental > Terrestrial > Soil > Vadose zone... | reverse complement strand
AGCTTCAAATGTGCTGCTCATCCGCGTGTCGTAAAAAGTAATATTCACCTTGCCGGCTGAATCGAGCGCAATGGCGGGACTGAACTGATCCGCCAGACCCACATCGTCGTTGACGGTCACCAATTGCCACGTATTCCCGCTATTGATGGAACGCCCGAACCGTATATCAATGCCATTACTTCTATCTGCGAATGCGGCGTAAATGGTCTCGTCTGCGTTCGGGCCCACAGCGAGGTTCAGATTCGGTCCGACGCCCAGTTCAGGCATCGCCGCTATTTTTTTCGCAAAACCGATGCTGGTTCTGCCGATCTCTCGCGGTTGGCCGAAGTTGAATTCCGGACTGTAAGGGGACGAACTGATCATTAATCTTCCACCCGTGTTGTAGGGTGGGCTGGAGTTAAATCCCCACTCGTCCCATCCGATATAGATGGAGTTCTTGCCTAACGCCAATGCTGGGGAACTTAGTAGACCATAGCCAACGACAGTCGTTGGCGAACCGAAGGGTCCGCCTTCTGCGGATCGCGCCAATTGGATGCTGTAGCGGCCAGTGGCAGTGGACAAACTGTCCCAGGCTAGATAGCGACCGGCGCCAGGCCGGATTGCAATCACCGGCCTGCTGTCGATGATCCTATCGGACGCCGGGTGAAAGCTGATGGCGACAGGCGAAGTAAAAGTTGTCCCGTCGCTCGATTCGCTAATCACAACGGCATTCTCGGAGTCGTCAGAATTGCACAGAGTGTAGACGACAGAAAGCCTTCCAAGCGAGTCAAAAGCGAGACTCGGGTTCTCAGCAAAAAATATCTTGTTGAGGTACGAGCGGCTTAGTGCCGTCACATGCCATGTATTGCCGCCATCATCCGATACACTGACTTTCACCGTCCTGGCTAGATAGTCATTGCTGGCGACCGCGATACGCCTCGGGTTAATGGAGTCGACGGCAACCACCGGCCGCGACTGAGGGCCGGCTCCACTGATGACACTGATATTCTGGGTCAGATCGGCAACCGCCAAATCGGATTCTCCGGCCCTTGAAGTAAGCCGCTCGGAGACTTCAAATTGGAACCGGCTAAGCAGGGTCGTAGGCGTGGAAGCTGCCGTATGTTTCGCAATCCCTTCCTCTGAATACGTCACTGCACTTCCGCTCAGAACCGCGTAAAGTTCAACTGCAATTTGAAATCTCTGCCGTGAACCCATACCGACAAGGAACGAAACCGGCGTAGATTGACCATTGCCGAGAGATTCTACCGACAACGTTTGGACCTCCCCGATTCCGTCGTCCACGCTGAGCAGCATATTGGGCTGCGCCGGATTTTCATCATTCCCGACTTTGCCTAGATAGGTTAATTTGAAAAACATCGGGGCAATGATTGGCGGGCCGTTATTCGTCATACTGAAGTTCAGCGAGAACCGGCCAACGAATCCCGGGGAAGGAGTGCCGTCGTAGGTCGTGTTACCCAGATTCAAGGATACATTTGGGGAGTTCAAAGTCGAAACGTTCACCGTGTAAGACCGGAGCCCCCATTCTCCCAGCGAATCGAGAGCCTTAACCGAAAAGCTCGCGGTGCCTGATTTGGTCGGTGTTCCAGTAATCGCCCCTGTGGAGGCGTTCAGTGCCAGACCGGTGGGCAAAGCACCTATCTGAACACTGAAGGTGTACAGCGATGTCCCTCCCGACGCTATAACGGCCTGGTTGTATGCGATCCCGACGGTTGCGTTCGGGAGCGTCAGTGGCGACACTGCCAATGTAGGAGCGCCGAGAGTGGTAAATGTAAAGTTCGGGCTCGTGGCAAGCTTGCCCACAGCATCCCTGGATTTGACCCTGAAATGATACGTGGTGCCTGGGGACAGGCCCGAGAGGTCGACCCAGTGGCTAATCACCAGGGCCGCGTCAAGGGGCGTGTTTTGTCCGTAGTTTGATGTCGAACCATAGTCCACCAGTGAATCGGCCGGCTCATTCGTGGTCCACGTAATCCTCGCGCCAGTATTGTAAACCTCGGCATTCATGACGGACACCGAGAGCGTGAACTCGTAAGCGCCGATATCCCACGCCGGACTCTGTATCCGTAGGGTCCCTGCAAAGTCGGTTGCGAAACCCGTCGCATTTAAAGCCACCCCTCTCCCGATGGCAGGGCTTCCCGCGATGACACGGAAATCACCTCCCGCAGGATCCGCCGTTATAGCGAAGGCACTCGTTTGGGTGATCGTATGCGGACCGTCGTCCCACCCCGCTTTGGTCGGAGCCCACAGATTGTAGTCGCTCGCGATGTTGCTCGAACGGCTCGAAGGTCCGCCGGAACTGTTTCCGAAAACCAGATTGTTTCTGATGATGATCCCTTCGACACGGTCGATCCGTATAGCGGAACCATTGTTGTAAATGGTGTTGTTATAGACTTCGGCATTGCTGTTGAAATATGACGTATCGCCCGAGAACTGGATCCCGCCGCCCGTGCTGTTGTAGATCACGTTATTGCGGATGATGATCCCATGCATGGATTGGATCACGAGTCCCCCATCTTCTGGGGCATTGGCAATGACGTTGGCCTCGATGAGGTAATTCGATTTCGCAGAGGCAAACGTGCCAGCCAATGTAATACCAACGCCGCCGCCGTGGGGATTCAGAAGAACGTTGCTGCGCACAGTGACGTTGAGAAGGCCAGCCTTGAGGTCCAGGGCATCTCCCTGGCCTCCATTGATTCCCGGATCCCGGACGGTATTGCCTTCAATAAGGATGTCGCTGTGATTATTTCCTGTGGAGGGGCAGCCGCCGTCGTCTGGATATAGATACGTCCCCGCGATATAGATCCCTTCACCAATGCCACGTTCAATAACGTTATTCCGCAACGTAACATCCTTGGACTTGCCCAAATCCTTACACTGAGGATAGTCGGTCACGGCTGGGTCAAATTGGACAGTAGCCCCTATGCTCGTGACATCATGCGACCAGATATACTCCAGGACCGAATAACTCCCGCCCCAGGTGATCCGCGCGCCGCTCCCTGTGACCTCAAAGCCACGCAGGGTCACGTAGTCAAGCTTTCCATCCCCGTCTTGCGAGGACGACTGCCAGCCAATGGAGAGGCAACAGCCACGGGTCACGCGGATGCGCATTTTGCTCGTGCCTGTGTAATCCACCCATGAAGGAGTGACATCGTCGGTGTTGTATTTCGACATCCCGTCGAGCGTGAGGCGATTAGACGATTTGTCGGTGCGGCTGAGACGAACCGAACCGGTGAGTTGCTCAGCAATATCCGACTCCGCAGTTCTGGCGGAGAAGTAGATAATAACGGGCGCGGTAGCCAAGGCGTCGTTGATGGTGGTCCACTGCTGCCTCCATGAGGCATTATTGTCTTCCACCAATGTTGTCCACGGCGTCTCCGCACTTCCTGTTTGCAAGGTACCAGTATATGTCGGGTCCACATAGAAAGCGGTTTGGCTCGAAGCAGCATTGACCGTGACCGTCGTGCTGCCGGTCACGTTGAACGTACCGTCGCTGACAGCGAGTTGAAAAGTGTAGGTGCCAGCCGTCGTAAATGTGACGGTTGTGGTGAGCGCCCAAGCCGCGGAAAAACTGACAGCCGCTGGACCGTTGGTTAAGGTCCACTGAACCGTGAGCGAGTCATTGTCGGGATCCGTGGCATGACCAAAGAGCGTGAGGTCTTTGGCCGGGAACGCAATAACCTTTGCCGGACCTGCATCGACTACGGGAGGACTTCCGGCGGCAACCGGATTGACGACGATGGTGACGTCGGCGCTGGCGGATAAGACGCTATCGGTGGCAGTCAATCGAAGCACATATGTACCGGCCAGCGAGAAGCTCGCGGTCGTGCTCTGCGCGTTGACATAACCGAAAGCGACGGTTCCTGGCCCGCTGACCTTGGACCAGGTCGTCGACAGCGTACTGGCTGGCAAACCGTCATCCGTGGCCGTGCCGTTCAACGTGGCTGGCGCGGGCAGAGTGATCGTCTGATTGGAACCGGCGCTGACGGTCGGCGCTTGATTCGTCGCGTTGACGGTGATCGTGAGGTCGGCGGTGCTGGAGAGTTCGCTGTCGCCGGCGGTCAGCCGGATCACATACGTGCCGGCAGCGGAGAAGCTGGCCGTCGTACTGAGCGCGTTGACGTTACCAAACGTCACGGTTCCCGGACCGCTGAACTTCGACCACGTCACCGTGAGCGTACTACCCACTGGCAGGCCGTCATCGGTAGCCGTACCGCTCAGGCTGGCCGAAGCCGGCAGCGTGACGGTCTGATTGGAACCCGCGCTGACGGTCGGCTGTGTATTTGATGCCCTTGGGTATTGGATTTCGTTGGGCTGCGGCCAGATTTCACGAAAGAGGTAGAGGCGCGCCCCTTGCGTCGGCACCTCGCCTTCGGTCAGCCTGTAGGCATACATCCCCGGAGGAAGCACGTTCCCCGTGTCGTCTTTGCCATCCCAATAGACCTTGTAATAGCCCAACGGCATCGTCTGGTCGTTGATAAGCGTTCTAACCTTGGTGGGCGTGGCGATTCCGGACACCTTTGTGATTTCGAGTGTCACCTGCTCGGTGCCCGAAGGTGTCTCATTTAGTCTTTTGAAATATTCTTGCTTTAGACCGGTATCCGTAAATACGCCACCGAGACGGAACCCAATATGGCTTCCGTAGTTCGCCGTCGCCGGTTGGTAGAAATGGTGATCGGCCTGATCGTCATAGGTGTAAGTCACTTTGAGGCTTCCACCCTGCATCGCCCCGGCATCGAAATGAATGCGGTTCATCCCGTATTCAAGGCCCGGCATGGACCACGGGCTCATCGTCACCTCCGTGGCGATCTCCACACCATCTAGTCCCGAACCGATACCCTGAAATTCGAATTTAAGCCAATATGCCATGGCCCCCTGGATGGTCGACGGCAGGAAGTATCCCTCTTTCTGTTCCTCGGAGAGGAGCTTCCACAGGATGTTTGGAGAGTACGTGGTATCGAGGTAATCGCTATTGCGTGCAATGTAGACGTTGCCCCCAGTTTTGAAGGAAGCTTTGATATCGGCACCGGCGATCCCCCAGGTCGATTTGACAGGAATGACAATGGAGGCCGGCTTGGAAGGGTCGGTCGGTACGAGGCCGTTTGCGGTTTGCGTGACGTTCGTTTGTTCGGTCAGGTAATTTTGAAAAGTGGAGGTTTTTAGATCGGGCTTATAGGTAAAGACTGCGCTTCCGTAATCGGCATAGGTTCGATAGGACCAGGGCCTGGTGTCATACGTGATCGAAATCATATCCACGCGACCCCGCATATCAAAATACATGGTGGCGCTCTCGCTCGGGCGCAAATCGTAATTGAAATCGAATGGCGTCTCGACATCGCCAATGACGCCGTAATCGCTGACCGTGTCTGCGTCCTGGACGTAACTAGTCATATCCCAGCCGACCCAAGGTTGAACGCGCCTGACCAGCTCAATATTGTTCTTGAGATCGTTCCAACCAGGAATGATGGTCATATTGTCCCAGCCGTAGTAAATGAACCGGGCCTCTGGTGTGGCATCGAAATTGTGCCAACTACCGTCCCAGAAAGCCTCCCCGGGTTGATGGAGCCCGCCGAGGTCCATTTTTCGCGCATACATCGAACCCACTGGCGGTACAAAGCGGAGAAGGTTTCCCACTATATCCACGTTCTCGCCACATTCGGATCCTCCATATTGATTGAGCCGACGAAGCGTGGAATCCATACCTATTAGTGGGTCGTCAACGGCCACCTCGGTGCGGATGAAATGGTCGTCCATCCATTCATGAACGCGAAAAAATTTTTCCTCACTCCTTAGGCCGGTTCCAGCCGTAATGGTCGAGGCCAATTTGGACAGATCGCGAAAATCGTATCCGTGCGGCCCATAGAGATAGGGGGATTTAATCAGCGTGCTGCCCGTGTTCTCTAAGGTGACAGAGAGGTTCCGCAACCTCGTACTATTGATGGGGATCATCTCATCATGAGGGCTGTGCGCAATGGTGAACTGATAGGTGGTCGGGTGCACCGGTGGTGGAGGCGGGTAGTTAAGGAAATCAGGGTCGTTGATGGGCTCTACTGTATACGACTGCACACCCGTAGACGACTGCTGCCCCACTTGCATCAAGGAACTCGGGGTACTCTTGGATAAGGCTGCAGGTCGAGAATTTGGCTTCCCAGCAGAACCCGCGGTGATCAGTAGGCCAAGGAATAATACAAATACAGATTGGAAAAGAATGGCGTTTGGTCTCACTGAGACATTACCTCGCACCACAACAGACGCCGATTTTCGCTGCGGTGCTGGACAAAGCACGAGTACGGTCCGGCCCGGCCCATCCAGATCAGAGGAAGTGCCTGGGTGAGAACGCTCGCGATTAATAGGGCATGTACTGATCGGATCCCGCCAGGGTGGCACCTCAAGAAACGTGTCCCCGCAGGCTAACTGAAGAAGCCCTCACGAACAGGAAGTTGTCCAGGTCAATCTGAAAAACGGAGGGACGACTGCAGCAGATCCGCTTTGGCGGATCCACGTCTTTTGCGGATTCCCACATAAACTGGATCAGGGTCTGTCCCAGCCTTCAGGCTGACTGGTTTCAAAAGGGACATAGAATCTATCAATTCGGCAATGCCTATTGATACAGCGTTCGCTCGCTCAGACTCATGCGAGATTTGAACAGGGATGAGGACTCTTGCACCAAATCCCGCCTTATGAAGTGCCGCCGCTCGCTCGAAGAGGAGGTAGTCCTGATCCACATTCTCCACGAGGATGAGATCGCTTTGACTCAGTTGCTCGGTACATACCAAGCTTTGTCCTATTCTCTTGCTCCAGAACTCGCGTGTCACAGATAGGATGAGCACTACGAGCATGAGAAGCATGAGGAGAGTCAGGCGGAACTTCGACGTAAGCTTGATCGACTCCTTCCGAAAGAAAAACAACGCTCCCACGTTGATCTCCACGACCGCATTCTTGTCCGTGATATCACGTCAGCTGGCCACTGGTCGAACCAGCGTCTTACCTTACCATAGCGTCAACCGGCAGCCTCTGGAGGCAAACGCGCAATTTCTCCGCCACCACTCTTGCGTTTGGATCTGCAAACAGAGTGTCATGGTCACCTGGCACCATGTGGACCTCCAAACCCTCGGCGGCCATGTCGCTCCAGGCCAATCGGCGGTCATAGAAAGTTCTTTCAGGCGAAGCACTACTCAAGAAGAGGGCGATCCGGCCGGGATAGACGTGCGGTACATAATTACTGGTAGCTTGACGGTTCGCCTTGAGGACCTGCCGCATGGCACGGGACAAAGACCTTTCGCTACCTGGGTGAATCTTGCAGGCTAATCTTCGGACGCTTGTGCCAACTCTGGTTCCGAGCATCCCGAAGATATAGCTCATCTGCTCCTTAGGTCCACGTAGTAAGAGGTTGCCTAGGAGCCGATCAACCTTTTGGGTAACACTATGGGTCTGCGAACGAGCTAAAGCCGGCGGTAGATATCTGAGATCACCTGGAAAATAGGTGTCAAACAGGGCTAACAGAGCAATCTCCTGACGTTGTGCACGGAGCTGCTGAGCCATTTCGAAGGCTACTATGCCGCCTGAAGATCCACCACCGAGACAATAAGGACCCTCTGGTTGGAGGGTGCGTATCTCTTTAATGTAGAGAGCGGCCATGTCCTCAATCCGAGTGAGGGGAGGCAGTTTTCCATCAAGCCCCTGGGCTTGTAGACCGTAAAAGGGCTGATCCGAGCCCAGATAACGCGACAGAGTACGATAGTTGAGGAGGTTTCCACTGACGGCATGTATGAAGAAGAATGGAGGATTGGAACCGTTGGATTGGATCGCCACCAGCGGAGACCAAAGAACTGAACGTCCTTCTTGACGGAGAATGTCGGCTAGTTGCTCGACAGTAAGCGCGTGGAATAGAAAAGAGGGGGGAAGATTTTTGCCGGTCGCCCTTTCGATTTCCAGGATCAGATTTACAGCTAGCAGGGAGTGGCCTCCCAAATCAAAGAAGTTTTCGTTGATCCCGATGCGCTTGATGCCCAGGACCCTTTGCCATATCTCCGTCAGTTGGAGTTCCAACCTATCTCGGGGCGCCACGAAAACTCTTTCCAACTTGGGGCGTGCCGGATCGGGAGTGGTAAGACCCAGTTTCTCAGCTAGACCTATCCGTTGCAGTTTGCCGGTAGGACCTTTCGGTATTTCCTTCAGGATGATCACGCGACGGGGTACCTTAAAATCAGCCAGTCGTGAACCCGCGAATTCCTGAATCTCCCTTTCCGTGGCGGAAGTATTCTCCCTCAACACAACAGCTGACGCCACCTCCTCACCTAGCGAGAGATGGGGAACCGCAAAGGTCACTACCTGGGCAATAGCAGGATGGTCCATGAGCACTTCGTCGACTTCACGGGGAGAAATCTTTTCGCCCCCACGGTTGATCATCTCCTTGAGGCGGCCCGTGATGAAGAGGTAACCATCGGAATCCAAACACCCCTGGTCACCTGTCCTGAACCAACCATTCGTGAAGGCACTCTTCGTGGCCGTCGGATTATTCTCGTAGCCCTGGGTAACGTTGGCACCACGGATGACAATCTCGCCCTTTTGACCCGTTGGCAGCAAGTTGCCCATTTCGTCCATAATGGCAATCTCCGGCCCCGCCGCGACGCCCACCGAACCAACCTTACGCGCATAAGGAGGCAGTGGATTACTTGCCATCTGATGCGAGGCTTCCGTCATGCCGTAGGACTCTATTACAGGTGCCTGGAACACCCTTTCCAACTCGGCCATGACCTGCGGCGGCAATGCGGCAGAAGACGAGCGGATGAATCGTAGCGGGCAGCTCACGATGACATCGCGGTTGCTATCAGCCCGCGTCAAGATGGTCTGATGCATGGTGGGAACCGCTGTGTACCATGTCGGGTGAAAGGTTTCCATCCCATTGAAGAATGTGGTTACATCACAACCTGGCGTGCAAACCACACTGGCGCCAACCGCCAGGGACGAAAGTGTTGCACCAATGAGGCCGTGGATATGAAAGAGTGGCATTATGTTCAGGCATCGATCCTTCTCAGTCAGCTCAAGGGTCACTTGAATGTTGTGAGCGGATGCGCAAATGTTCGAATGTGTCAGGGGAACAATTTTAGGCCGTGAAATTGTACCTGAAGTATGGAGCACCAAAGCCACATCGTCGGGCTGTGCGAAGCCGGGTAAAACCCTACGGCCGTTAGCCTCTGCCCGGAGCGAGCGCTGATCACGTCCAAGTGAGAAGATGCCTGCCTCTGCTTGTGATACGGGCGAACATTCGAGGATACACAAGCGATGCCTTTGGGCCACGGCGATGGCCGGTGAATCGATCCCTGACTGGATAATCAGTGCCTTGGCCTTGAGATCCGAGAAATAGAAGTCAAATTCGTTGGCCAAATACGCCGGATTGAGAGGAGCGCTGGTCGCCCCAGCAGCCACTGCTAGAAAGGCCAAAGCCATTTCCGGGCCATTCGGTAGCACAATAGCTATGCGGTCACCGCGACCGAATCCCATCGAATTAAGCGTCTTCACCACATAGTCGACGTGGTCGCATAAACGGCGATAAGTGAGGGGATTTCGACCTGGAGCGGCAATAGCAATAGAGTCAGGGGCTCGTTCGGCCTGGGTCTCAAGCATCTGGCGAATGCTCAAACCCTGGCCAGCGGTGGTAGATTGGCTAAGAGAACAAATGTAGGACACAGTTTTGATCCAGCTTTTGTGCTCGACCGTAAAGCGTCGCTTCCGGTCTTCAACAGATACTTCCGGATTGTTTTCCGATCGTATGCCGTTAGTTGTTGCGGTTCACTTATATTGTTGGATTCTTTACACCGGCCGTGACGGACAGCTCGCTCGCGGTCCGACATCTCGCCATCGACGCGTCACGAAAGGAACGTAAGTGTTTTATCATTATTGGTACAGGATCTTGATTGGCAACGGGCACTACGCTAGCTGTTTGGTCCGTCGCAATCCTCGGAAGGCGAGGCCGATAGATGGTCATTTCTTGATCGTTCTTCTCAAGAAAACTACAGAGCGTTTCGCCTGCCATCTTCGCTGCCGCAAACTCGCCACTATTCATGGGTAGCTCATCAATAGCAACAGTTGAGGGATAGAAAACGTTCCGTAATCCGAGACTCCTCAATTGAATCACCGTACGAGCAAATCCAGTAACGTAGTAATCGCAGAATTCCTTGAAGAGATCTGCAGAGAAAACTGCTTTCGCTCCTCCTGCTGAGTAACAAAGAGGCGTTGCGAAGTAGTACAACTCGGTAAAACATTGATCACTGGCGACTACCTCAGCGAGATCTCGGTCAAGGTTGAGAACATCAAGGTGGGAGAGGTCAGCCACGCCACCGTTCGAAACAATGTCCTCGACCACACGACGTGCGTCTTTCTGGCCTCGATGGTAAGTGACCACGACCTTTGCTCCACCGGCAGCCAAGAGTTTCGCAGTCACTTCCCCTATACCGCGAGAGCCGCCTATGATCAGCGCACGCTGCCGCGAAAATTCCTTGCTGTGTACTCGTCCTTTCAAACTCGAGTAGCTGTCCTGTTCGTGCGGGGCTGGACGAATGAAGGCCTTCAACTCTCCAGTCATTCCCGGTGCTGTCACCTTCATGGCGACCAAACCAAAACGTCGGTCGAGTCTCGTGACCTTATAGCTCAATGTTCTGCAGTCGTATGAGTCAGTGGCGGAAAGATCCAGCTTCGAGAAGACGGACTTCAACCCTGGACACTCGACGCCGACGAGTCGAGTCGTAGCGAGGATCACTGCAATCTGCACGGGAGAAACGCATCTGGTCAGATGCGGAAAGAGCTTCGCAGCCGCTTCAATATCAAGGTACAAGTCGAGACTACCAGAGTCACCCTCTATGTCGTCTTCCGACAAGACGCGAGGCGGGCGGGGTGCAGGAAAGCACCTCTCGAGACAGTCAATGTGCTGATGGCCCGATGTATCCCACTCAGCCTCGATCCTTGTCGCTACGGAGCCGCCACAGAACAATTCAATGCCGATGTGGTGAGGGTGCTTGGATGCTGAAGAGAACTGCACCTGCTTCTCCAACACTATTGGTTGAGGGAAAGAGACCTTGAGCGACCGGAACATCACGGCCGATGGCTTCTCTTCCAGCCAGCTATTCAAAGCCCAAAAGACAGGGTGGATACCATGTACAACGGGCTGACCGAAGAGATATCTCCGGGCCGCAACTGGATCCATATGCAGGGGATTGTAGTCTCCCGATAGTTCCGCGAACGCGATTTGCTCCGCAAACGTAAACTTGCGCTGGTGCATGTCCTCTCTCGACCACGTCCTGACTGAATCGAAAGCAGGTACTTGGTCCATTCTCAGGTCGGCAACGTCGGAATTCGAATTTCCGGATTGCATCGATACTAATCAGCCATCGGAGTGATGCGGGAACTTGTCGTTCATAGGTGGAAAGATTTCCGGTCCTTGATGCGGTAGGCGAGCGATAGGAGCCTGTCGTGTTTGCTAAGGTAGTTGTCCCGAATTTCCGAAAGGTACCGTCTTAAATACACTTTGACTTGTTGGTTCAGTGCGTGTTTACCGCTGTCAAATGGATACGTGTTGCGGTAGTCGATTGCGACTGCAACCGCACTAGCCGCAGGCACATCGACGTAGAGCCGGAGATAGCCCTCTTCGAGTTCGTAGGAATGTTCGTCCCCGTTTACTGTAACGCTCTGGATAGGAGTCTTACAATCTTCCTGCTTCAGTATGATGAACCGTTGTGGTGTTGGCTCCAGGTTCTCAATGACGTGGCGGTTCCCAAAGATCTTGCACGCAACCGTTTCGGGCGCGACTTGTTTTTGCAGATACGTCTGCTGAATCAGCGCTCCGAGGCCGGTCCACTTCAACCTCTTCGAAAGCGAGTTCACACGAACAGCAAATTCCCGAATTCTGTCGTATCCCTCTTTGAAATAATCGTGATGTTCCGCGAACAGAGCCGGTTTGTACAGAAAGAGATCAAATGCAACGTCAGCCAACCATCGTGGGTAGCGTCGCACAAACAAGGGGAAGGCGCTGTATTTGCAGACTGCGGGCGAAAGAAGATCAGCAAGAGTAAGGCCGTGCAGGCCACCCAAGTCATCAGCGGTTGCGGTACAATTCACGGCCGCAAGATAATTATGGCTTTTAAGCAAACTTAGCGAAACCGAAGAGAACCTCCCTTGTGGGAAAACCATCACCTCAGCGAAAGGCACTCCAGTACGTCGTTCATGAGACTTCATCCATTGCGTCGCGAGGCGGATGCGTGCATTCAGTTCTCCAACATTTGTGCTAGCGAACTCATTTTCGCTGTGGTCAGAACCATGGACGCAGATCTGGAACCTATCGGAATGTTCCCTGATTAGTCTGGCTATCGACGGTTGTGTCCGCTTGTGATTTAAGGGGATAAAGGCAATGGTAGTGGCAAAGTCGCATCCGTCCATCTCCTTCAGCAATCGGGAATAATCCAGAAAACCGTATGATCGTCGCAATAAGGGATCATCAATAATAAAATTGGCGGCTCGTCTCGGGTTGTGCCAGTTCTGGTCCCCAAAGACGTACCTGAGAAACATCAGGGTCGGCACAACCCGAGAAAAGTACTTCTGCGCGGAGGCGGAGAAGGACCCATCACTTGAGGCCGCGGGATCCCCTATGTCCCGACAAGCCAGCAAAAATATAGAAGAATTTCGTCTCTTGAAGAATGCAAACATCGGTAGCTTGTTGATGCACACAAGATCCCGCAAATTGCCCTTCGGCCGGTTTACTACCAGTCCAAAGTCAGTCTCCCTATTACTTGGTCCAAAGGCGAGCCCGGAAAATTCCTCAGTGATGTGCGGGACAGTAGTACTCACCTCGAATAAGTGATCCGATCGATCGAAACTGATCGCAGCCGAAATCAAGCCCTCAGTCAGATGCGTAACAACACGGGTCTCCCGTTCACTCGGAGTTATTCCGTAAACAAAGATGAACGGTACGCGTTCGAATAAACGCGTGACAGCCTCCGGAAAAATAACATCGTCTTCGGAGATGGCGGCAAGAGACCGGGCGCTTACCATCACACACGAAGGGCTTTCTTCCACGAGTTTGCCCAGCTCGTCTGCCTGACCGACACGGATCATTCTGGACCGAATTCCTGAGAATTCAGTTAGGCGAGCAAGATGCAAATCTAAAGGGGACTCTTCCCTGTGAAGGACGATCACTGCCTCGGCGGACATCGGTCATTTCCTAAATAAAAGGAACCATTAACGTTGGGAAGCCCCATAGGACGACTCCTTCGCAACCGCGGAAGCGGGGCCTGGCAACGGCCGCAGCGTTCTCGAAAACTCTTTGATTGATTTGGTCTGCAGCGTCAGGGGAACTCCGCATTGCGCCACAGGGGCCGCCGGATTACCTTGTACGAGTGTCAGCGGGGGCACGGACTGTGTAACGACACTTCCTGCCGTCACGACTGCTCCGCGACCTATCACTACGTTAGGCAAGATAATGACACCGGGCCCGATGAATGCATCCCTTTCGATCTTGACACCTCGCAATTCGCGAAAATGTCCGATAATCGTCACGCGGATTCCAATCGAAGCCCCATCTTCGATCGTAATCAGATCGGGACGAGATGTCTCCAGAATCACATCGTACCCTATCCAAACATTTGCTCCGATATGGACTCCACGGGCTCGGTGCAGGCTCGGACGAAGCGATAGGGCCCCAGGCAAGATTCGAGCCAGGTGTTGGAGCACACGATTCTTCATCCCGCGAAAAATGTTGTCTGTCACGGATTGCTCCTCTGGGTCGCTCTCCCGTTAAGCCGATGCTCCAAATAATTCTTCATCGCGCCATAAGAATTCAGATCCCCGAGGTCCAAAGGATTGATCTCTACGCCGAATTCCTGCTCGACCACAGTCATGAGCGTGACCGCAGCCAACGAGTCCCACGTGGGAACTGTTTTGACGCTTGCCTGTGCTATCTGTTCCGTCGTCAAGTCCTCAAAGACCGATGCAAAACAACAGACCAGCCGATTCTCAAGCTCCATGGCGGAGTGTGTCCTCAACGCGATGATACAGGGGCGGTGCTTTCTCAGAAAAACATCGATTCGAAATCTTAACAAGAGAATCAGGCGGTTTCTGAAGCAGTCTCGAGAAGAATTCCTGCAGCGGCCCGTTTCGGTCTGTCGCCCGGTAGTCGAAAATCAGCTCTTCCGAATGAAATACGTCGAACAGGTACCGCAGGGTCTGGTGTTCGATCCTCCGGGAAAAAGCGCGGCAACTCATCGCCCAGCCGTCAACATTGAGAATGCTGCCATTCGCCCTTCCGACCAGCACGCAGACGTTACCCAACGGACCATACTTGTCTTCATAGTTTGCAGTAAGCAAGAATGCTCCCGGTTCGTTCAGATAAGCCTTCCACTCTGATTCGCTGAATCGTTTTCCGTTCAGGTTAAACTGATTCGTTTTGTTCATCAGTTCCAGCGCCCTGCTCTCCCGTGCGTCCCTTCCCAGCGAAAAAAGAACTGAAGCTTCCGCGTTCTTTAGAAATTCATCCGCAGCGACATCCGCATCCTGCAGGGATTCTCTGATGGCTGCGACCTTGCGGACGCTTTGCAGCCTGAGCCGGTCCTCCACAGAAACGGCACTCTTGCCAAAAGAATTACGAAGGCTCTTCATCAGCTCCCAGAAGGCGTGGTAGTTACTCTTCGGAAAAACAATGCAGTCCATCTGTGGAAAGGCCTCATGGACCTCCGCTATTTCCATGGGACTGTCATCGACGAAGACTACAGCGTCGGGACCTATATTCCATGCGTCTAAAATGCGCCTCACCGATTCCGACTTGGGTCCCCAGTGCACTTCCAGCGGAAAAAGGCTGTCCTTCTGTAGAAGAATATCCTTGCGAGCCAGCGCCTGCTCCACCAAACCAGCATCATTTCGGCTGGCGACTGCAATGAGGACACCAGCACTCGCGAGAGAAGCGAGAAACTGCTGGTACAAACCGTGGAGGTGCGCCCTGCCGTCCATGTCCCAGCAGATTCCATCGACACCAACCTCGCCCAAAATTCCGGCCCAAACAGTATCGTCGAGATCAGTGATGATGCCCTTTTTTGGCGGCGAATTGCGGACCGTCACTGCCAACAGTTCAGCCAACGCCGAGGCGTGTTCGAGCGAATAGGAAAAGCCACTTGCGACTTCGCCCTTCACGTCGAAACGCTGGGAGGAAGGTGAAAGCTCATCCAGACGTTGTGAACTTACTATCGTGATGCCTTGGTTTCCTGAAAGGGATGCCGCCATTGACGCGACAACTTCCCGCAACTGCAACTCCTGATGATGGCCCTGATGGAGCGGCGATATAAAGATAGGAGGAATTGGAAGCGTTGGCATGCTGATGGAAGTGGGCACGTCGCCAGATAAGCGTCCTAAAGCTTGGCACAGCCGCTGACTTTGTCGGCGCACTGACTCCACGATGTCGGAAATGTCTGTCGAACGCCATCCACCTAGACTTCGAATGCCGAGCCTTGGATCCAGATCACTCCACTCCATCGCAACACAGAGCCCGGAAAGACCCGATGGCTGCAGACGTTCGAGATTGCCCGCCAAATCGCCGTACAAACCCGTTTTTATCTCAATACGCTCCGTTGGAAGATACAAACGAAGATGCGCGGCGAGAAACGTCCGCAAGTGCAGGGGGGTAAAACCCGACGCCAGGAAGATTTCCCGGACGGGCCAACCTTCGGGGAGGCGTTGCTTGAGAATCTCTAATGCATTTAGTAACTTCACCCAACAAGTCCCTAAGGCTTTTTGCACAAGCGATCGTTTCGCCCGCACCGGGGCGAGAGACGCCTTACTGCTGGCAAAGCATTATCAGCAAAGTTTTGGACAAAACCCAATCAGAAAGGGGTTCTCGAGTGGCCGCCAACCGAAAACCGCCATTAAAAGACATCGAGGTAGAAGCAGCTCACCGATTCAGGTGATGGCTCTCCGTTCCAAAGGGAGAGGTAAGCGTTCAGCACGCGGGGAGATCGCAGGAAGCGTGCTTTGACAAACGGTTCCGGATCCGCATACCCAAGCAGCGGAACGATGCACATTCGTGCGCCCGCCGAAGCAGCAGAGCCCACCAACTTTTGCACGAGAGCCTCGCGCTCCTCAGCCACCAAATCGTGCCAGAGTATATCCTCGATCAGAAGACACTTTGTATTTGCCCGATCCGCAATCTGCATGATGTATCCGGTCAGGACTCCTTGTCTTTCCCCAGCGGAGTAGCTTGCCACGATGGTGTTGGCACGATGCGTACATTGCCATTCAGCCTCTTCCCGACTCCAGATCCGAGCCAAAGGAACTTCTTCGCTGGTTCGACGAGCTTTCTGCATGAAGTCTTCAATGAATGTTGAGTCCGCGTTTTCCCGGCCAACTTTTGTTTGCTTCGGCGGAATCAGGCGGGTAAGGTGCCGGACGGAAAGAAGTCTTGCGGCAGGAATTTTCATGCGCTGGAAGTAGGCCAACATCATGTTATCCATTGGCTCGCCTTGGACACAATAATTCACAACACCGTCAAAACCAGCCAAGCGGGCCCTCTTGAGGGCTTCATTCCACAGGACGATGCCATAGCCACTACTCTTGTGCTCGGTGACAACTGTGAGAAACGACAAAGCGAGAATCCGCAGCTCCCTTCCCTTCCATCGGACGCGGCGGGGAAACCCTCCGATAAAGGCCACAAGCTTCGAGCCATCGTAAAGAGTGGGCGCAAGATGGAAATTCGAGCCAGGATAGGAGAAAAACGATGAAAGGAATTCCGCCGTGTAGAGCAACGGTTGCGAGTGGTTTTCCGCCCATGAGCGTTGCATAAACAACGCCAGGTCGTTGAAATCGCCTCGAAAATCCTCAATCGAGCGACTGTGCTGGAAGGGTATGTGGGCAGTTTCAGACAATGCAAGCTCCTCAGACTAACAATTTCTCATCTGATTGGAATGTCTTCATCTGATCGGATACGAAATCACACAGCGGACCCACTATGGTCATCTGCTCCGGATCTAGCGCGTCAAAATCAATCTCGCGTCCGCAGTGTTCCTGGATAGCAGTCATCAATTCCAAGAGCCCCAACGAGTCAATCAAACCCGATAGCAGCAGGTCGCAGGTGTCGCCGAAATCGTCCGGAAAATTTCTTCCCTGCGCAGCCAGGTTCTCTGACAAATGACTCTGGAGGAAATCTCTCAATCCCTTTGAGCTGTACTCGCTCATAGTCCTTCCTTCAATTGACCTTGCATCGCTGTTCGGTCAAATTTTCCATTCACGTTGCGTGGCAGACGGTCGAAAAAATGAAATCTGCGTGGAACCATATAATCCGGTAGACGAGACGCAACCGATATGCGCAACACGGAGGCGTCCCGAGTTACGCCTTCCAGAAATACGTCCACCCCTTCATAACCGCTGGCCGTCGCGGGCCAGCCGATCGCAACCACACCATCAAGTCCACTCGCGTCACGTACGACGGCTTCGATTTCTCCGAGTTCAACTCGATGCCCCAATATTTTTACCTGACTGTCAATTCGGCCCAAATGGGTGAGCGGGGCGTTTCCTACGGGACGCCGCACAAGGTCTCCGGTTCTATAGAAGATTTCGCTTCTCCCGGGAGGGGTTACGAAGGCTGAGCCCGTCTTGTCAGGATCTTTCCAATACCCCAAGGACATCTGCGGCCCGTTCATCAAGAGTTCGCCTTCCTGTCCGGGCTCACGCTCCCTCAGAGCCTGGTCCACGACCAGAACCTCCATGCCGGGATATGGATATCCGATGGGGACGATGCCCCGCTCGGATTCGGCGGGCGACCGCTGCGGATCCCATCGATACAGCGCGCAAGCGATGGTCAACTCGGTCGGACCATACAGATTTTCGAGCGCAGTGTTCGGCGCCGCTCCCAGCCACGCCGCGACCAACGAAACGGGAAGCGGTTCACCGCAGAACAGACTCCAGCGCAAGGACGGAAACCGTCCCGGTTTCAGTATTCCAAGCCGTTTCATGAAAACCGCGGTCGAGGGCACCGAAAACCAGATGGTCAGACCCATTTCTCCAACAAAGGCTGCTGGCTTGATTAGCGTTTTCTGAGACGGGCAGCAAACACAAGCTCCTGCTTCCCAGGCGACAAACATGTCGAAAACGGAAAGATCAAACGTCATATCAAACATCTGGGATAGACGGTCGGTCTGCGTCACATGGTAACGGTCCACCATGTACTCCAGAAATGCGGCGACATTCCGGTGGGTCACCATGACCCCTTTCGGAATCCCGGTGCTTCCCGATGTGAATAGCAGATAAGCGATCGCTTCAGGATTTACAGATGGTTCCCGCCACAGATTCATTGGGGCAAGATTCCTGGAGCCAATGAAAACGTGCATGGGCCATTGCTTCTGAAGGTGGCCCGTGTCCTCCAGATCCGGCAGGACAATGACAAGTGGTTTTCGAGCGGAAGACAGAAGCTGATCCAACTGGGGCAAGGAACCCAAATCAGCAATGATGGACTGGCATTCGGCCCGGTCCAGCATCACTTGCGTTCGCTCGATCGGAAACATCCTATTCAGGGGAACATAACCATGTCCAGCCAGCAAGGAACCCAGGACTCCAGCAAATGCAACCGGACTGCGGTAAGCAAAAACAGCCGTGAGCGGTGTACTCGAGTCCTCAGTCCGCAATTGAATTGTGGCCGCAATGCGGCAGGCCAACTCGCGCAGCTGGCCGTAACTCAGCGTTTTTCCCTCGACGACTACGGCTGAATGTCCAGGAAACCTCCCCGCCGAGCGCAGAAAGCCAGTCCACAAACCTTGATCCGATCTGTTCGGGACCTTCATCGGATTTGCCAATCCATCGGATATCGAATTCATCGTCATTAGTCGTGGAACCCGTTGTGCGCGACCTTTACATCCATTTCTGCTGCCAGGCTTGAAACATGAGGATCCCCCAAAGTTGGTGTGCCGAGTTCTGTCTTCCATTCAAGTGTCCCATCCATGTTTGGCGAACGGGCTCCGGGTCGAATAGGCCCTGCTGTCGCAGTTTAGTCGGATCGAGAAGTTCTTCGACCCAAGGACGAAGCGGCCCGCGAAGCCACAGATGCAAGGGCACGTTAAACCCCATCTTAGGACGTTCGAAAAGGCGCGGAGGAACATAGCGGGACAGAATCGAACGAAGAATCCGCTTTCCTTGTCCTTGATGGATTTTGAAGTCCAGGGGCAGTCGCCATGCGAATTCCACAACCCGATAATCCAGGAATGGCACTCGGGCTTCAAGACTCGTGGCCATACTCGCGCGATCGACTTTCGTCAGAATGTCCTCCGGCAAATAATTCACCAGATCCATATACATCATGCGTTCGGTATCATTCATCGCATCGGCCCACAAACTGCGGTCTGTAAAGGCCGTCGAATGCTCGATCGCTTCTGGAACCAAATCCGCTGGATGCTTCCACTGCGAGACGTGGAAGTGGTGCAGGGCCTCGGGTGTGGTCACCTCCATGAGTTGCTCAATCTTGCGAAAACGTCCGCGGGTCACAACGTTCATCCCCTTGACGCAGCCACCGATCAGAGTACGCACAGGCAACAGCCGTTGGAGAATTTTCCATCGTCGAGTGCCGACCAGGTATTCGCTATAACCACCGAACAGTTCATCGCCTCCATCTCCGGATAGGCTGACAGTAACCTTCTGGCGAGCCAGCTTCGATACCAGGAAAGTTGGAATCTGGGAGGGATCGGCAAACGGCTCATCGTAGATGCCAGCCATCGATGGGATGATGTCCAGCGCCTCTCCGGAAGACAGACGCAATTGTGTATGCTCGGTTCCTAAATGCTGAGCGATCTGTGCGGCGTGGGTTGCCTCGTCGTGGCTGGCCTCATTAAAACCTATAGTGAACGTTTTGACACTTGCGGTCGCCTGAGCTTGCATCATTGCGACAACTAGTGATGAATCGATACCCCCTGAGAGAAACGCCCCCACAGGTACGTCCGCAAGCATTCGCAGACAAATGGAATCGCGCAACATCGCGTCCAGTTCGTCGGCTGCTTCCCGCAAGTCACCCGTAAAAGGATCCTGAATGCCTCTCTCCGCCATCTTCTTAACACACCAATAAGGTTCCGGGGACACTCTGTGTTGAGGTACCGATACATTGAGGAAGTGTCCCGGCGGCAATTTGTAGATGTTCTGATAAATCGAATGCGGCGCTGGAATATACCCGAGACGGAGGAAGAGGGCTAAGCTACTGCGGTCGAGCTTTCGGGTAAATCCAGGGTGGCTGCATAACGCCTTTAGTTCGGAGCCCCACAGGAACGTATTTTGACTCCATCCATAGTACAGCGGCTTCTTCCCCAGGCGATCACGAGCCAACGTGAGAGTCTGTTCCTTTCTGTCCCAAAGTGCGAAACTGAACATCCCGTTTAGCCGACTCAGCGTACGTTTTACACCCCACAGGGCGCATGCATTTACCAGAACCTCAGTATCTGACGTGCTAACAAGGCAGTGCCCCTCCTTTTCCAGTTCTCGTCGTATGTCCAGAAAGTTATAAATCTCGCCGTTGAAGGCGATCACATAACCCAGACAATGCGACATCATGGGTTGATGCCCTGCAGGTGAGAGATCTAAAATGGCCAGCCGGCGATGCGCAAGCACAATGCCTGCAGCACAGTCTACCCACAGCCCGCCATCGTCGGGACCTCGATGCCGTAGCGTGTCATTCATGGCGTCGCCCCATTGAGTCAGAGTTTGTTCCGACTCCTCAGGCGCTTTCCAGAAACCAGTGATTCCACACATCGTCAAGGTCCTCAGCGCATGAAAAACGGTGAGAAAGGCTACGATGCTCACCCACCTGCCGGTAGCGGCAGGCGGCTATCGATAAGTCGAAAAAGGAACGCACCCATGATGAATAAACACATGCCAAAGGCGGTGGGCATGGCAACAGCAAGAAATTTGGTCAGTGAGAATGAAACCGTTGCGATCGTAGCTAACTTTGTCCCTATGGCAAATCCTCCTCCCCCCATGACACAGGTGGCGGCGAGACGAAATGTGAAGCCCCACATCTCACCCCATCCCACAGGTCCGAATCTGCTTTGTAACTTCGATATCATGTAGATTGTATTGCTGAGCGAAGCCAGAGACACGGCTATCGGAACGCCGACTACGCCCAGTAAACGGGCCAGCACGATAGCAAATACGGTATTTACAAAAGTATAGATCATGGTGCTTATGAGGGGAGTTCGCATGTCCAAATTGGCGTAGAAAAGCGTCTGAGTGACACTCACGATCCGGCCTAAAAGAATATCCGGAACCATGAGTCGGATGATAACGCTGGTTAAAACGGCATCAGCCGCTGAGAATTCACCTCTCTTGAAGAGCAACACCACCAGGGGCTCGGCTGTAAGGGCCAGCCAGATGCAGACTGGCAAACCAACCACACTCAAGAGCTGAATGCTCTCCAGGAGAGTTTTCCTCTGAAGCCTCAAATCGTTCGCCGCGGCATGTTTCGCAATCAAAGGCAACGTGACCTGGACCACGCTGCCTAAGAGAATACCTGCAATGGCTTGAACGATCCGTGAGGCATACCGCAGTACTGTGACGCTTCCACTACCCAGAAAAGAACCCAGAACATTCTGTAAGATCATTCCGCTTTCACCCAGAAGGTGCCCAAACAGCGGATAGCGGAATGATCTAATAATTCCCCGCATCCTGGGATCGGTGGGCTTCAGTAACCAATGGTATCGGAAGCCGTGTGTAGAAAGAACCAAAGCTAGAAGCGCAACCTGCACGCAGTTTCCGATAAGCATGCCCGCGGCGACAGCTTGAATTCCAAAATGGCCCCGGCTCACCACAACCACAATGATGGTCACGATGTTGTTTACCAGCTTTCCTGAGCAGGAAATGAGGTACGAGTGCCGGGCATAGAGCACTGACTGCATGATGGACGCAAGTCCTTGACACAATACCAGCCCAAAAAGAATCTCGCTTAGCCACACCGCGAGGGAAACCGTTCTGGATTCTAACCCTGGGATCTGAAGGGGAATGATCAACCCGGACAGAACGATCCCTGCTAACCAGATTCCGGCGAAGACCAGAAAGCAGGTCGTGACCACATTTCTGAGCAGCACCCACGCATCGGCGTGTTCATTCCTGTTGAAGTACTCGCTGAACACAGGAATCAAAACCTTTGGACACTGGATAGAGAAGACACCACTGAGCAGCAGTGGCAGCGTCAACGCCGTGAAATACGCATCAGTCTGGTAGCCTACTCCGAAAGCGCTAACAATCAAGGCATCTAGTATCAACCCGCTGACCGCTCCGGCTCCGGAAAGCGTCGCGGTGATGCTAGCATTCCTGAAAAGATAGTTTTTGGAAAGCTTCCTATAAAGATTCATCGTAATTGTTTACCGCATCGGGTAATCGAGCAGTCCGTGCTTCGATAACATCAGGCTGGACAAATCCTTCTCGTTCGGTTAGTGTACAGTTCGATGAATCCGGACAAGGAATCCAGCGACAATTCGACCGTCGAAGAACTCACCAAAGAAATTCAAAGTTTGCGCGCTGAGAACGAACGCTTGCGCAGGGCACTTGAAGAGGCGCTTCGTTCCTTGAAACGACAAGCGGCGCCGTTCTCGAAAGGCAAACCCAAGTCCGACCCGAAGCGGCCGGGACGCAAGGGCGGCGGCAATTACGGGGCACGCGCGTTCCGTGCGATTCCGGATCACGTGGATGAACGGATTGCGGTTCCGCTGCCAAAGGCGTGTCCTGACTGTGGCGGGCGGCTCGTTCATGACGACACGCAGCCGCAGTTTCAAGAAGACATCATGCGGCAGACGATTGTGCGGCGCTTCGATGTTCAGATCGGTCACTGCACCGGTTGCGATAGACGCGTTCAGGGGCGGCACCCCTTGCAAACTTCCGACGCTCTGGGAGCGGCGCAGGTGCAAGTGGGGCCTCAGGCATTGACGTTGGCCGCGCATTTGATCAAACAGATGGGGATTTCTCACGAACGTGTCGCCCAGGTGTTGGAATGGGGTTACGGTCTTGGAGTCAGCCGTAGCGCCCTTTGCCGCGCCATGACGCGATTGGGACGGAAGGCGGAACCGACCTATGAAGAACTTCAGATCGCCATCCGCCACAGTCCAGTCAATCAACTCGATGAGACGGGCTGGAGAGTGGCCGCGCATCTGGAGTGGCTCTGGGTTTGTGTCAGCGCCGAGGTCACCATCTACGCGATTCTGCCCGGACGTGGATTCGCACAAGCCGCCTCCATACTGGGTGAAGATTACAGCGGATTCCTGAACCATGACGGCTGGCAGCCCTACTATCGCTTTCCTGATGCGTTTCATCAGACGTGTTTGAGTCATCTGATCCGACGCTGTAAAGACATGATCGAAATGGCATCCGCCGTGGCCGCACGGTTTCCGCAGGCCGTCATGCAGTCGTTGCTTCAAGGACTCGATCTCCGCGATCGCTATCAGCGCCAGCAGATCTCCTGGCATGGTTTGAATGTCGCCACCGGCCGGCTTGAAGCCAACATCGAACGGTGGTTGTCCAAGACGTTTCGCGATCCCGCCAATCGGCGGCTCGCTAAACATCTGCGTCATGAACAGCCGTGGTTGTTCACGTTTCTTCATTGTCCCGGTATCGAAGCCACCAACAATGCCGCCGAACGGGCTTTGCGGCCCGCCGTGGTTGCACGGAAAACCTGGGGTGGCAACCGCACCGAAAACGGTGCCAGGACCCAGCAGATCTTGATCAGTATCCTCACCACATGCCGCCAACAAGGCAAAGACTCCTTCGATCGGATCATCGAACTGTTCTTGTCGCCGACTCCGATGGTGATGGACCTGGTCCCGGACAGCTCCTAACCCGATTCTTCCGAAGTTCTCATGAACAACCTCACCGCCATCACTTTTGCCGGGCGTTGCTTCTCGTCCCATGAGTTGGCCCTCATGCGCCAGGCCGCTACCGATTACGCCACATTGGGAATCACCGAGATCGCCCGAACGATCTGCGAGTGGCTGGATTGGAAACGGTCCAGCGGACGATTGAAAAATCACGAATGCCGGCTGTTGCTGGAACGATTGCGCGATCTCGGCGTCTTGAGCCTTCCGGCGCTGCATCCATCCGGCCGCCGCGGCCCCCGTAGCGTCTCCATCACCACACAAAGCGATGCCCAGCCGGCTATTGAAACTACTGTCGCCAACCTGCAACCACTGCGCTTCCTCCCGGTTCAGTCCACCGGCAATGCTCTGTTCCGCCAGTTCATCCAACGCTACCATTACCTCGGGTATCGTATTCCCACAGGAGCTCACTTACGCTACTTTGTTCAAGCCGCCACCGGCCAGATGCTCGCTTGTCTTCAGTGGTCCAGTCCGGCATGGAAGATGGCGGCGCGCGATCACTGGATTGGCTGGAGTTCCCAGCAGCGCGCTCGAAACTTGCAATACATCGTCAACAACAGCCGTTTCCTGATTCTGCCCTGGGTACGTGTGAAAGGATTGGCGTCTTCCATTCTGGCCCGCGCCGTCTGCCAACTCATCGATGACTGGCGCCAACATTATGGGTATTCGCCGGTGCTGCTGGAAACGCTCGTCGACACCGCACGATTCCATGGAACCTGCTATCGCGCGGCAAACTGGATCGATCTTGGAGAAACCACCGGACGAGGCCGGATGGATCGACACCACCGAGCCGAAATCATTCCGAAAACGATTTTTGTCTTTCCGTTGCGTCGAGATATTAAACAGGCTTTATGCACCAGCGATCCACCGCCTGTTTCGGTTGCCGATCAGGACTGACGCGGTAAACAATTACGATTCATCTAGTCACTGTTATTTCATTCGACAGTCGAATGCCATCCACGTCCCGGCAATGCTGTGGCACCGCGGTAGATGCCTGAAAACGCCCTCATGGCTCACAACGTACACTGATGTTTTACTGCGTTGCGTGGTAGAAAGTCCGCCTTCCGAGGACAGCCCTTATCCCTCCCCACAAGCCACTCGTTTTAACGAGTAGTTCATGCTGGTCCGCGTAGTCTGGTAGGCAGATCCGTCGCAGTCTAAACAGTGGAGTCAGTTCCGAGTTGAACCCTCGATCAAGAGTCAACGCGCACCTATATCCCGCCTTTTCCACAAGGTCCAGCTCACGTTCGGAATATTCGCCGTTTGGGTAGGCAAACGCGTAAACCTCAGTCACCAGACCCTTCTGCAGATCTTCCTTCGACTTCCTTATCTCAGCCTCTGCCCTGGCCGATAAACAACGCGGCAGAATCGGATGGAAAACGGTATGTGACTGAAAATCTACCTTAGTCTTGAGCTCTTCAATTTCGATAGCGGAGAGCGCCTGCCTTTCATCAAATTCCGTTGTTTCCTCGAAACCCGCCTTACGCAGGATGGCAAGCCGTTCCCCGTCAGGCACGGTCTTAAGCTGTTGAACGATTGCATTAGTCGCCTCGTGCCGAAACCAGAATCTACGACGCGTGTCGATCAGACCACTACAAAGAAAAATCGTAACCGGCACTTTGTGCCTCTCGATAACGGCTTTCAACGCGTAGTTGCTGCGGTGTCCGTCATCGAGCGTGATGATCAATGCCTTTGGCGGCAGTTCACTGAACGCTCCCTTCCGCCTTGCTTCGACGTAGACCGATAAAGGCACAATGTTATAGATGCGCTTGAGAACGGTTAAGTGTGCGTCGAAGACATCTACCGATGGAGCGTGATAGACGATGATCGTTACCTTCCTACGCTGAAATACTTCGCGGAGCACAAACGGAAGCAACGTAAATCGCAAAGCCAGGAAGGCCATTTTCCTCGTGGTCGCTGTTCTCATGGGGACCAGGTGTTAGGAAGGCGACCCAGGGAGTTCTCTCTCTGTAGCCGGTGGAGGCACGCCCTGAGGTGTGTCAGTTCTAAGTCAAGTTATATTCTTTTTCTTAAGTAAGAGATGCGCAAATTGAGTCAACAATGGCACCGGACACCTCACCAACAGGTTTGATTTCAGCGTCTCCAACAAATCTAATATTTTTAGCGCTCTGTTTCTGTTGTAGTAGTGGTGACCGAAGAAACCGGTGTATTCTTCGACACTATAACCAAGATCTGTCAGCCTTATCATGTTGCTTCTGGTCGGACCATAACACCAATCATAATAGGCTCTGAACTTACCATCTTTGCCGTTTCTTACTCTCCAGGGCTGGAAAAAGAGTACAAGTGTCTCCGAAAAGTTCTCAGGTAATAGTAGATTCGTTACGAATGGCGTCGTGTAGAGTGTGGGAAAGGAATGAAATGCATATCCCCCTTCCCGCAAAAGGTTCAGTACATTTCTGTGAAAGTGAAGCCCACTTGGCACGTGTTCCGCAAGAAACCTGCTATAGACTAAGTCGTATTCTCCGTCTAGAGACAGATCTGGATCGGTAATATCAGCTTGAATCTTCTTATATTCGTCTGGAGCTTTTCTAAGCTCCTCTAAAGAGATGTCGAGTACAGTGTACTGCAACCCATAGTCCGCTATTTCATCCAGAGAGAGTAGTGGATTTGCTCCACCCCCAACTTCCAATACTTTCTTGATATCTGGCTTTCTAACTAATTCCCTCAACCCGATATTGAATTTTCGCCATTCATTGAATGTTTGCCGTGATGATACGTCAGACAAAAAATATTCGACTTTCATCGCTAGATTACTCGCACTGTCCGTGCAGATGTCCTCCACAAGGCTAACGCCTGCGCTTCACTCTCGTTGTCGACCGCGGAGGACATCCTCATATACGCCGATCACCTTCTGGAGGGTGTCTGCCTGGTCGTACCTCACCATTGCCGCCCGCCCTTCGAACCTACCGCTTCGCGATAGGCCAGCAACCTCTCTCAGATTGCGTGCGATTTCGCTGACTTCCTGTTTACAGATCCGAGTTCCTTCAACTCCTCTCAGGATCTCCTTAACGTCGCCGACGTCCGTGGCTACGACAGGAAGATTGCACGCAAGGGCTTCTTTAACAGAGGTCGGGGAGCCTTCCCGATCCGAGCATAGAATCATTGCGTCGGCGGCACTGTAGTACCATGGCATTTCACGGTTCTCCACGCTACATGCCGTAACCAGCACAGCATCTACGCCCGCTTGTACAACTTGCTCGACCGCCGCTTTTGCCAGATCGTATCTCTTGACAGGACGCGTCCCATCAAACGGGAAGAGGATCAGATATTTGTCTTTCGGCCATCCAAGTCGGGATCGTGCTTCGTCACGATCATAGGGCCTGAATACATTCAGGTCGACGCCGCACGGAATCACAACTCCGGGGACCCGTTTTCGCATCTCTTCTGAAACGACTATGACCGTGTCCGCAAGGCGCCAGATTACGCGGCTGACGAGACTTTGAAGGCCAGTTCCCAGTACATCGCTCCCGTGCATCGTTATCACCAGCGGTGGCTGCAGGCGAAACCATGCAGGAAACACCGATAAACCATAATGCGCATGCACAATGTCGTAATTCACCCTATTCGTCTTTTGCAAAACCTCAACGGCGCCTTTCAGATAGTTCAGTTTGGACCGGAACCCGAGGATATTGACGACATCGACGGTATGACCGAGCTGACGCAACTGCTGTTCCTGTTGCCACACGAAAGCTCCATACGCTGGCCTCTCAGGACTGGGATACATGTTCGTAACAAACAGGATTCTCACGGCTGTGCTCTGCCTTCGCGCAGGTCATCACGAACAGCGACTCCCTTTGAATTAGCTATCGCAAGCTTATAAAGCCCTATCGTCTCTTCGACCATCCTCGTGATCGAAAAATCGCGTCTCAGCCTTGCTTCTCCTGTCTCTCCCATACGTCTGGCAATGGTGGGATTGTCGAGCAGGTATTCAATTGTCGCAGCAACAGCGTCCGAGTTTGCTGGCGGCACGAGAAACCCCGTCTCACCATCCACAACTAACTCCCTTGTGCCTCCTCCATCCGTCGCGACCACCGGCCTATTCAAGGCCATGTACTCCATAATGCTGTTCGAGAAACCTTCGACAAAAGTACACAGCACGCCAATGTCGAAGGTTTCCACAATTTCCTCAACATTCTTTTTCTTACCAAGAAACTTGATTGTCTCCACACCGGAGGCCTCACGCCGGCTTGCCTCCAGGGTTTCCCCATCTCCGACCATGACAAAAACGACGTCCTTGCGTCTTCGGCTTATCTTTCGTGCTGCCTGAATGAACGTAGAATAGTCTTTGAAACGGTTGAACTCGGCGACCATCCCCACGGTTCTTATTTTGGTATCTCGAACGTGCCGGCGCCCACCGCCATTGCTGGTCAGGCCTTCGAGACGGTAAAAGTCAAATCCGTTGTAGATGACAACATTCTTACTTTCTGTTTCCGAAAAGCTTCGGCTTCGCAGCCCTGCATATGAGTTCGCTACTCTGTAGTCGGATACCTTTAAGAGCAGCCTCTCCAAAGTCCAGCGGAAACCGGCTCCGGCAAAAGCATTCCTGATCGACCCGTTGACTAACGGAAGCTGCATGAATCTGGCTACCGGCAAAGCGTAAAAGGATGACATCAGCCCGTTGGAGTGGATGATGTCCGGCTGGTAATGTTTTATGATTCTGTACAGCTTGTGAAAGATTCTTACGTCCCAGCGCGACCGGCGGGGGACAAATTCCACAGATATTCCCGCACTCGTGAGTTCATGTAGGTAGAAATCATCGGTCTCCAGGCAAATTACAAGGCAGTCGAGTCCTGGCCTGGAAGCTAAGCCCTTGATCAGTTCGACGGCTTGTCTTTCCTTCCCGCCTATCCCGAGCGCCTCAATGCAAATCAGAACTCGCAAGAACCCTCCTGTCTGCTATTCGCTCGACAAAACGGACGTAGGCGTGTTTCTGTACGGGCCAGTTGTAGACAGAATTGAATCCGTCAGAATTGACGGCAAGTTGGTTTCGTCTGTCTTCATCGTTATACAGACGGCATATATGACGGGCGAGGTCCTCTACGTCTTCAGACTGAAAAAACTCTACGGCATCCTCGCCGAAATACCGCGAGACCACTTCAGTTCGAGCAACGATCGCGGGAATTCCACACGCGACATATTCCAAAAGCTTCGTCGGAAGAATGCCATCCGTGAAGATGTCACGTCTGTAGGGAACAACACCGACATGAACCGATCGAATGAGTTCTGAAAGAGCGGCGGCAGACAGAAAGTCGGTAGTCAGCTCTACGTGTCTCTCCAAATCAAGATCAATGGTCAGTTGGCGCACTTTGTCCATGTATTCGCCATGCCCGTGTATCCGCACAGAAATATCCGGTATTTCTTTTCTAGCCAGTTGCACTGCTCTTAAGAGAAGGTCGACGCCGTACCTGGGTGTTATTGTGCCGTGATAAATCAGACGGAACGCGTGGGTTTCGCCGGAAAGTCCCCGCCTGCCATTGGATGGGACTGCCCGCTCGAAATGCTGAGGATCTGCCAGGTTCATTACAACAACACATTTGTCTCGGGGGACTCCTCGTTTGACGAGTGTCTCCTTCCACAGATCAGTTACAGTGATGACGTGGTGGGCGAATCGACAGGACAAGAATTCCTGCAATTGAACCAGGCGCACGGGCAGACTGTTTAAGGATGTTTGGAATCTGGAGCAATAGAATTCCGGCATGAGATCATGGATATCCAAAATGATCCGACTGCCGGTCAAACGCGGGATAATCGCCGAGAAGACCAGGAAATCCGGCAAATTGTGAACCTGAACGACATCGAACCGTCTCTGGATGTGAAGGCGCGTCACTTTCAGAAATGCGAGGAACGCGAATGCCAAATAATCAAAGAGCTGTGAGAACAGACGCAGCCGTTTCTCTCCTAGAGCAAGGCGATGAATGGTCACTCTTCCGCCAGATTCATGCTTTGGCTCGGATCCCTGGCGCCGGCAAATAACATCAACTGAATGGCCTTGATCCACCAGCGCTTCCGCTTCTCGCCGAACCCGAGGTTCCCAAAAGGGATAATAATTTTGAACGATCATGCAGTGGCGGAGCTGCTTTGAGCGCAACGTCTGATTCATTTTGCGGTTGACCTCTTAAGTGTGAGCAAAGAACGACCGTTGTGGCAGGCTTTTTTTAAATGCTAAACACGCTTCCGCGCTGAGCGCCCTTCGGTGCAACAACACGTTGGGTACCGATCCAACGTCGGGCACTCATCGAAGCCAGGTAACCGGAGTGCAAGCTGCTGACAATTCCTACGAACCAGAAGGCACTAACATTAACAATTGCTACGGACCTGAGATCATTCGTCAGACCTAATAGGAAAAACGAGATAACGGCGCACAGCCCGACAACTACAAATCTTCTTTCAAATTCCCATCGATCTTCCCTCAGGTGCCGATAAGCGGTAATACAGACCATCACTGAACAGGCGAGGATCGCAACAAATGTCGTGCATCCGATGATTCCAAGCTCGGCAAGAATTCCCATAATAGTGCTGTGATTGCCATCATTCCAGGTGGTTAGTGCGGTTTCCTCATCAAAATAGTTGGACCATTCCGAGCGGAATCTACCGTAGCCTATGCCAAAGACCGGATTCTTTTTGAACATAGCCCATGTGATCTCATAATTGTCGATGCGGTTGTCAACCGTGTGTTGCCGCCTGGCAAAGAGCGTGTTCTCGTAGGGTGAGAACTTGCCTCCGATTCCGGACAAAAACCCTATCAGAGTGGCGCATCCGACAATTACGGCAGTTCGACGCATGGTCGTACGTAGACTGAGCAGAATAGCGGTGACGGCCGCGAGCCCCAGCCATATCATTCGTGTCTCGGTGAAGTAGATTGCCGGCACAACGAAAAGGGTCAGGAGAATCGTAAGCGCACGTTTAAACCCTGTTAGAGAGGAGGAAAGACAGGTAAACACCAGGAATGACACTAACAGCATTCCGCCATTACCAATGGTATCCAAGAACGGGCCTCTGCTTCGCCCAAACTGTATACCTACTGTGGGGTCTAGAATGTATTTCGGAAATACCAGGCTAGTCGCTTCATAGTGTTCACACACAGACGTGAAACTCAAATAGACTCCAAGAGCAGCTAAGAAGAGGAGGATTTCTTTGAGCATTGCTCTCGTGTATTGAAGTCGTCGCGCAACGAAATAACTAACGGTCGGCAGAAACGACAGACTGAATAGAGTTGTCAGCCATCGGAACTTATCGTTGCCAGCATCAGCTCCCGAAACCAGCCAGGACACCGTGCCAACCAATGCGAACAATAGCATGAGCGGCTCGAGCATGACTGCCGCCATTGTTCCAGATCCTGGGCGAGCTCTCGTGTCAGCTGTTCGTGTGGCATAGGCGAGCAGTAGCAGGCCGACTGCCAGTCTATCCGGGGTCATGGTGATACCGAGGTTCCACTGCAACATCGGGACCGGTTGGTATTGAAAACACAGCAAGAACACCCAGACGCAAAATAATCTCACAATGGTTGCGTCGTTGCTCGAAACCTGATTTTGAACAGGCGTTCGCTTGGGGCCCCAACCAGGACGTGTCCGCTCGGTTCGGTCAGGCGTCCCGAGAAGTGTTCTCATGACAGACGCCATTCTTTTCTATTGGCGAGTAAGTTTGTCAAAATGTGAGCTGAAGCATCTTCGCGTTCGTTGGAACATTAACCATCAGTCGCAGTGAACCGTCGTCAGACACAGAACGTACAATTGAGGGCTTCCTCTCATCATTGATCAGTTCGAGCCATGCCGACCTCGGTTCGGAAGGAGCGGGTATGAGGAGGCTGACCTCTGGTGTTCCGTATTTGGTAGTATCCAATGAACTTCGCAAACATAGCGTAAACACGTTCTTAACCCGCTCGGTTCTTAGCTGTAATTGCTCCCGGGCCTCGCAGTAGGCAGCGAGATCCCGCATCGTGGTGACCCACAAGCAGCCGCCCCGCCGTTCGGAGTCGATGTAATGCAGGATGTCTCGCAACTGCGTGTCAAACACTGCTGTCGGGTCGGAAGGATGAAACCAGAGCGAATAAACCGCATGGCGCTCCATGGCTTTCTGGATGAAAATCTTCACCTTTTGCAAGTAGTCGTAGTGTCTCGCGATACGCAGGTTCATGCTTTCGTAGATTTTGTACACTCCGGCCGAGGTCCGTTCGGGGTAGGACAGTCTAATCTCTTTATCCCTTTCCCTGTGTCGAACTGCCACAATACCGGCACTTGCCAGTAAGGACAGATAGGAATATTCCGCGCGGTTGCGTGGAAATACGAGCGACCTCGGCCGTATTCCGAAGGGTTGCATTGCGCAAATGCAGCTCTCCAATTCTCGGCAAACCACCTCGGGAGTGGAGTACCGCGCTGTAAAATCGATATGACTAAACGAGTGAGTCCCAACTTCGTGAGGGGTCTTGCACTCCATGATCTGCTGGATCAGATCGGGGGCATACCACAGCGGGTCCTTCCGCACGTTCGAACAGGGATCGTGGAAATACCAATCGCCGCTCCAGCTGCCATCACTTAGCGGCCGGGGCATGCTCGGGTGGGCAAGGCCTGAGCTCGACCGTGTGCAACTCTCCAGGAAGAGATGACCGACGGTCGCCCAAGTGATCGGTATCGAGTAATGCTCTAACAGTCCCAGGATAAGAGGAACATTGTGTCGTTCTCTTTCTCCTATCAACTCGGCGGCTTTTCGCCCATGTGATCGCCATGCCCAACTCATCTCAAAATCGGCAGAGATGCAAATCGCAGCGGCAGCGTTGTTCTTGAATGATGCTACCTCGACGCCGGACAACAACTTCTTCGGGGGAGAGCTTCCTTGGGCAAAGTTTCCCATCATCGAAAAGATAGTTTCCAGGACGGCCGTGTTCTTTAATTTCATCACCAGCAAATCCCCTGATAATGTCCGTTCCGGCTGCCAGGACTGGCTATGCGTACGAGATCGATGACAGGTTTGCCGCACAGCAGCTTGTCGAACGAAGGTTCTGGGGACCGATAAGACTTCGCAATGAGTACGATCTCCGACTTTTCAATAACACACTCCAGCGACCGGTCCATTAGCGACGAGATGTGAGGTATTACGGACTCAATGTATCGCTTGTTGGAACCCACCAGGCGCGCCACAAAAACCTCTTCGTCATATACTTTGACGTGGTAACCCTTTCCGATAAGCCGCTCGATTAACTCGACTACCGGACTATCGCGTAGGTCGTCAGTGCCTGGTTTGAAGCTCAGACCCAGAACACCAATTTTCTTTTTTTCCGCCTTGACGATCAGTTTATAGGCAACGTCAATCTGGTTTCTGTTGCTCTCCATGATCGAGCTCAGCAGAGGAGTGTCGACATCCAGTTGCCTTGCCTTGTATGTCAGGGCCCTCAAATCCTTCGGCAGGCATGAGCCGCCGAAAGCGAAGCCCGGTTTCATATAGTAAGGAGAGATGTTCAGTTTGGTATCCAGGCAGACAAGCCGCATGACTTCATGACTGTCGATACCGAGGGTCTTACAAATGTTGCCGATTTCGTTGGAAAAAGACACCTTCACGGCATGAAAGCTGTTGCAGGCGTACTTGAGCATCTCAGCTACCCTTATTTCAGTTCGGTACAGCGGCGCCCGGAGGTTCTGATAGATTGCTGCTACTTTGTCTCCGCTGGCCGAATCCAACTCTCCTATCAACGTAAATGGCGGATTGAAAAAGTCCTCGACGGAAGATCCTTCTCTCATAAATTCCGGATTCATGCACACGCCGAAATCGACGCCGGCTTTCTTTCCTGACTGCGCTTCTAATAAAGGTATGATGCGCTTCTCAACTGTTCCCGGCAGAACCGTGCTGCGAACATTGACGACATGATAGGAAGCTAAGCGGCCGAGATACCCACCGATTTGGGCTGCTACGTGATCGATATGGCTGAGGTCCAGGCTTCCGTTCTCGCAGCTAGGCGTACCCACACAGATAATCGAGACGTCAGCCGTCTGTGGTGGACATGTAGATGCCCGCAGCCGGTCCGCTGCGACCGTCCTCTCCACCAGGTTACCGAGGCCCGGCTCTACTATGGGACAACGACCTTCGTTGATCAGGGCCACCTTTGATGGATCGATATCAATCCCAGTCACCTCGTGGCCAGATTCCGCTAAGCACGCGGCCGATACACAACCAACGTAGCCCAAACCAAAAATGTTAACTTTCATAGGATTCAAGCGAAATTAGGATTCCAAGCAGGTTCGGAAGTTTGTTCTAAACTGGGCCGCGCGGGCAGGCTACCGCCATTTTGCCTCTTCATAGCAACAGGTGAGGGCAGGCTACCGCCATTTTCTCTCTCCAACCAAAAATGAGAGAACCATACCGAACGTCGAGAGCTGCTAGACCCGATAAGAAACATCTGAGTCTTGAGTAAACCGGCGCCTATTTGTAATCGTCATGGCCTCTATCGAGAGTCAGGCGCCACCATGACTGAATCGCTCAAGGTCTCTATGCAGACATCACGCCTGAAGCAGGCGATAAGAACCGTTGTGGCAGTACCGTTTTGATTGGCCTTATCCACGCCTGATCGATCTCGACAGAAACAGAACGCATCAGTATCTCGACTGATATGATCAAGCGAGACTTACCTCTCAGATCGGTGACCAGACCGGTTAAGCCACAAAGCGAACCACATTCAACTCGAACAGACTGCCCTAAGCTCACGTACGGACAGGGCTCATAAGCCGCGTCCGATTTGACAAGAGTGCGGATCGCTACGATCTCCGATTCGCGGATAGGCTCAGGAATTCTGCCGATGCCGACAATGTGAGCCACACCAGGTGTGATCAGGATTGGAAGTCTCACTCGGACATCGAGCCGGCAAAACAGATAGCCGGGAAACAGCGGCAACTCCAGTGTCTTGAATTGATGCGACCAGCGCTGTCTGCTCTTGTAGGTCGGAAGAAACAATTCATAGCCTTTGCTCCGCAGTTTTGACTCAACCAACCATTCGGAACGCGATCTAACCTTCAATGCGTACCACGACTCTTCCGCCATCGTTCGTTTCCTTTTCTCAGACATCCCATGCTGGCTTCGAAGCCCTGGCATTGGATGGGTCATTTCATTTCTCCCTCACTGTGCCTGATATGTCCTGCCGTTTTGGACACACCATCCAGGATCTCCGCGACTATCGCAGGCACGGTCTTCAGAAGGACACCGACGTCCAGCCAGAACGAGCACTGCCGCGAATACGCGATATCGAAACGGATCATCTCCTTGAATGTTGTCTTGTTCTTCCCGCTGACCTGCCAGAGTCCCGTCATACCGGGAAGCGTGTCGAACCGCTTGGTTTGCCACAATCTGTATTCCTGCGCTTCGTATGGAATACATGGACGAGGCCCCACCAGACTCATTTCGCCACGAAGTACGTTGATCAGTTGCGGCAGCTCATCCAGGTAACTTCGCCGCATGATGTTGCCGAACGGAACAATTCGAGGATCACGAAGCGCA
>Ga0137409_10000756_pt1 | contig 35376 bp, 35 predicted proteins | sample CZODoug1_16funga_FD_122059 | JGI IMG/M metagenome (GOLD analysis project Ga0137409, IMG submission 122059) | Vadose zone soil fungal communities from Angelo Coast Range Reserve, California, USA - CZODoug1_16fungal (Hybrid Assembly) | ecosystem: Environmental > Terrestrial > Soil > Vadose zone... | reverse complement strand
TGGAAGAAACCACGTCGGCCGTGACCGCGGCGATTTCATCCGAGGCGAAGCGATGGTCGTAGCCGATGATGACGCCTTTGCGCGCATCCTCGCAACGCACGACGTAGCGGGCAATGGATTGCGCCACAACACGCGCATTCGCGAAAGTAAAATCTTCCGCGATGATGCCCCGCCAGCCATCGGTGCCGAACTTAATGGAGTCCATATATGTCGATGCAAAGTATACGCGAGGCGAACAATTCGCCAACAGCCGGATTGGCCTGTTACAGGAGGTCTTTCCGCCGCCGCTCTTCGAGCCATTTCACGATTTTGCCAACGTCCTGGGCGCGTTCGCGCGGGCAGATGAGCAGCGCATCGGGCGTATCCACAACGATCAAGTCGTGCACACCGATCAGGGCGGCAATTTTTCCAGGGCAAGAGACGAGATTGCCGCGGGCGTCGAGGGCGTAGCCCGGAGTGGCGAACACGTTGCCGTCCGCGGAGTTCTTGCCGAGGAGCAGTCCGTGCACCGCGGCCCAGGAGCCGATATCGCTCCAGCCCATTTCGGCGGGAATCACAAACACGCGCGGCTCGCCTTCCACCCTGGTGGCCGGCTCGAGCACGGCGTAATCCACGGAAATATTTTCGAGTTTCGGATAGATGGTGCGCAGCTTGCGCTCGTAGCTGTGAGTTCCGATGAAAGCAGAAAGTGTTTCCAAGGCATCGTACGTCTTCGGGAGAAAGCTTTTCAGATTGTCGAGGAAGGTGGAAACGCGCCAGAAAAACATCCCGGCATTCCAATGATAGTTGCCGGCCGCCATGTATTCTAGCGCGAGTTTCCGTTCTGGTTTTTCCGTGAAGCGCAGAACCGGGAAAACCGGAAAGCCTTTGGTGCCGATCGATTCATTCATGCGCTCGACGTACCCGAAACCTGTTTCCGGACGTGTTGGAGGAATGCCGAGCACGACCATGCGTCCGGGATGGCGAGCGACTTCGAGGGCAGTACTCACGATCTCTCGATACTTTCCCGCTAGTTCGATGTAGTGATCGGCGGGGAGCACGGCCATCAGGGCGTCGCCGCGCGCGGCATGGCGCAAGTGAATGGCTGCGAGGCCGATCGCGACAGCGGTGTTCATTCCCATCGGCTCGATCAGCACGTGTTTGCGTGCCGCTGCCGGAACCTGCTTGCGCACCGCGGCGGCCTGCTTTGCGTTAGTGACCGTCCAGATGCGCTCAGCCGGAATCAGCGGGAGCAGGCGCGCGACGGTCTGCTGAAGCATCGTGTCTTTGCCGACGATGTTCAGAAGTTGTTTGGGAGTGCGCGTGCGGCTGCGCGGCCAGAACCGCGTGCCGCGTCCTCCGGCAAGAATCACCGCATGGATTGTGAGCTTTTCAGGCGCCATCACTAGTCTTCTCTACATCGAGTCTTGGATTGCGCGGAGAAGCTATCAGCACGCTCGTCTTCTTTTTGGGATAGTAACCATGGCTTCCAAGCACAGCAGGAGCTAACCAGCACTCCCCTTGTTTGTAGTGAAAATCGCCAGAGTTGTATCTATACATATCGTGTGGATTGCAAGACCACCCAACCACTCCTTCGCCTTCCAGAAATACCCACAAACTAAATCGAACAGGCGGGCTAGGCACCATATTGAAGTGAACCAGCTGGTCAAACTCAAGCTTCCGTGTCGAGAAATAGGGACAGTCAACCAGGTATTCCCCGAGTTTTCTGTTGACGATTAGTTGCGGGCGAGGCTCTACTCTTCCACCAGTGCCAGAGTTGAAGTCTATAACTTCCATTGCCTTTCCTATGTGGAGCTCGCGTGGCTTCCCGTTAGGATCGCGGCGGTCGTAATCGTAGAGACGGTAGGTGAGGTCAGAATATTCTTGCACTTCACATATCACCATGTTCGGACCAATCGTGTGTGGCGTTCCCGCTGGAATATAAAATGTATCTCCTGCGTGAACTTCGTGGGATTGAAAAAGATCTTCGAGAGTGTGATCGGCAAGCGCGGAGAGAAATTTTTCTCTTGTCACGCCTGGCTTTAGTCCAGCGAGCAATCGCGCACCGGGTTCCGCTGAAATGACATACCACATGTCAGTTTTGCCGCGGCCTCCAGCAGCTCGTTCATGCACGGCAGCGTACGCGTCATCGGGATGAACCTGAATGGAAAGCTTGTCCGTGGGAAAGATGAATTTCAGAAGGAGAGGAAAGTCGACGTCGCCCTCAAATCTCGAACCACGCCACGGAATGCTCATCTCCTTCCAAGCTTGGCCCAGCGTCCGTCCGGCGAACTGGCCGTTGGCGACACGACAGTCTAGAGCCGTCAGCCATGCTTCGCCAACCGGCGATTTAAGGTCGTACATTTCGGGGAAAAAAGGAGCGAGTGAGCGAGCGCCCCACAGGCGCTCTGAGAAAAATGGTTCAATGCGAAACGGCTCAGGAGCAATAGGCCAAGCACTCACGGTTTACGACGCGGCTTCAGCGCGTGAGAAAAAACGTTCGAGACGGCGCAGACCTTCGTCGATGCGTTCGATGGAGGTGGCGTAGGACAGCCGCAGGTAGCCTGGCGCGCCAAAGGCTTCGCCCGGCACCAGCGCAACGTGCGCCTTCTCCAGCAACAACTTTGAAAGCTCGGTGCAAGTTTTGGCATGCGCGTGCTTGCCCTCGCCGAGATGCGCCGAAACATTCGGAAAAGCGTAGAACGCGCCGCCCGGCCACTCGCAAGTCACTCCAGGAATCGCGCGTAGGCCTTCCACAATGCGTTTGCGGCGCTTTTCGTATTCGGCGAGCATCACCGGAACGGTTTCCATCGTGCCGCACATGGCTTCGAGAGCGGCGTACTGCGCGATCGACGTGGCGTTGGAGGTGGACTGGCTCTGCAACTTGATCAGCGCTTGGATCAACGCTTCCGGCCCCAGCGTGTAGCCGATGCGCCAGCCAGTCATCGCGAATGTCTTTGAAACCGAGCCGACGATGATGACGTGTTCTTTTGCGCCAGCCGCACTGGCGATCGAGTATGGCTTGTGCGGTTCGTAAGTGAAATGCGAATAGCACTCGTCACCCATCAGCCAGACGTTGTGCTTCTTGCAGACCGCGAGAATCCGCTCGTATTCATCCCGCGGCACCACGCCGCCCGTGGGATTGCTCGGCGAATTCAAAATCAGCAATTTTGTCCGCGGAGTGATGGCTTTTTCGATCGTCGCGGCTTTCACGCTGAAGCCGTCGTCCGGCTTTGTTTCCACGAATACCGGCGTCGCGCCCGTGTACTTCACGATGTCCGGAAAGCTCACCCAGTACGGCGCGGGAATAATCACCTCGTCGCCATGCTGGACCAGCACGCTCATCACATTGAAGATGGAGTGCTTGCCGCCGACGCTGACGACGCATTCCTTTGCTTCGTACGACGAGCCCAGTTCGCGTTTGTGCCAAGCGCAAATCGCTTCGCGCAGCGGCATGATGCCGCCGGTCGGCGTGTATTTCGATTTGTTTTCCTCGATGGCCTTGATCGCCGCTTTTTTGATGTGGTCCGGCGTGGCAAAGTCCGGCTCGCCGGGGCCGAAGTCCGCGATATCGATTCCGCGCGCTTTCATCTTCTCCGCCTCGGAGATGACCGCCGCGGTGGGCGAGATTTGTATGCGATTGATCCGGTCCGTTAGTTGCACCTTCGCTCCTTGAATAGAGTTCCCAGTTTGCGAGTGAAGAAAAAGTCGGCTACGAAACTTTGGCGCGCATACGCTGCTCAACCACTTCCGGCACCAGGCCTTTGAGCGAAGCCCCCAGCTGGGCGATTTCGCGGACCAGCTTCGAGCTCAAGTAGCTGTACGTCAGCCCCGGCAGCATGAACACCGTCTCTAGCCGCGGCTCCAGCTTGCGGTTCATCAGCGCCATCTGCAATTCATACTCGTAATCGGAAACGGCGCGAATTCCGCGCAAGATAACGCCGGCGCCCCGCTTCCGCGCGTAGTCCACCAGCAGCCCATCGAATACATCGATCTCCACGCCCGTCCACTGCTTGGTGACTTCGCGCAGCATATCGACGCGCTCGGCAACCGAAAACAGCGGCTGCTTCTCGGCATTCCGCAGCACCGCGACGATCAGCAGGTCAAACATCTTTTCCCCGCGCTCGATCAGGTCGAGGTGGCCGTTGGTGACCGGGTCAAACGATCCGGGGTAAATGGCGATCGAAGTTTTCATCGTCGAGTCATCAGTTTCGCAAGGCTTGGCTTATTCTAACTCAGGCGGGGAAAACCGCGGCTTGCAAACTTGGCTGGAGGCCAAAGTGGATTCTTTTGCGCGATGGAGGAATCCTCTTCGCAGAACGGCGAGGATATGACAGTATTCCGAAGTTGGTGCTACATAGCAGTCATTCGAGATTTGCTACCCTGCGTGGGAGGATTTTCCAGAACATGGCTCAGAATGTACGGTTGCGAGTTCTTGGCATACTCGTTCTTTGCGTTTTGTTGTACCCGATGATGACGACTGCTCAACAGCCGGCACTAAATTTGATGCCGCTCCCCGCCAGTGCACAGTCCGGCACGGGAAGCCTGGCAGTGGACGCGTCTTTTTCGGTGACGTTTACTGGCTATACCGAGCCGCGGCTGGAGCGCGCCGGCGAGCGATTTTTGCGGCAGCTCGCGCGCCAAACGGGCCTCCTCATATCACTCAAGCCCGGCAAGGGGACAAAAGCGACATTGCTGGTTCAAACCGATCACGCTGGTAAGGATATTCAGGAAGTTGGCGAGGACGAGAGCTACGTCCTGGAAGTCGCCACCGATGGCGCGAAACTCACCGCGCCGACACCCCTCGGCACGATGCACGGCCTTCAGACTTTTCTCCAGCTAGTGGATGTCTCTCCCAGCGGCTTCGCCGCGCCGGCGCTCAAGATTCAGGACCAGCCGCGTTTTCCGTGGCGCGGTTTGATGATCGATTCCGCACGCCATTTCATTCCGCTCGATGTCATTCGCCGGAACATCGACGGCATGGAAGCCGTGAAGATGAACGTTTTTCACTGGCACCTCTCGGAGAATCAGGGTTTTCGCGTGGAGAGCAGGAAATATCCAAAGCTCCACGAATTGGGTTCCGACTCCCTCTACTACACGCAGGACGAGATTCGCGACCTGATTGCTTACGCCAGAGATCGCGGCATCCGCGTGGTGCCGGAATTCGATATGCCTGGTCACAGCACCGCGTGGTTCGTCGGCCATCCCGAGCTGGCCAGCGGAAAAGGGCCGTACGGAATCGAGCGCCGGTGGGGAATCTTCGATCCGGCAATGGACCCGACGAACGAGAAGGTCTACAAGTTTCTTGATGATCTCATCGGCGAGATGGCCAAGCTTTTCCCCGACCACTATTTCCACATCGGTGGCGACGAGGTGAACGGCAAAGAGTGGGATGCCAATCCGAAGATTCAAGCGTTCAAGAAAGCCCATGACCTCAAGAACAATGACGCGCTGCAAGCGTATTTCAGCGGCCGCGTGCAGAAACTGGTGGTCAAGCACGGCAAAGCGGTGATCGGCTGGGACGAAGTGCTTGTGGAAGGCGTGCCGAAAGATATCGTGATTCAGTCCTGGCGTGGACAAGCAGCGCTGGCGAAAGCCGCCAAACAGGGCTACCGGGGGATTCTTTCGAACGGCTACTACCTGGATTTGGGTTGGCCCGCCGCGAGGCACTACGCCGTGGACCCCATGAGCGGCGACGCGGCAAGTCTTTCCGCGGACGAGAAGCAACGAATTCTTGGTGGTGAGTCCTGTATGTGGGCCGAGTACGTGAATCCTGAAAACGTGGATTCGCGAATCTGGCCCAGGAATGCCGCGATCGCAGAGCGCTTCTGGTCTCCTCAGGAAGTCCGCGACCCGGCTTTCATGTACGCGCGGTTGGATTTTATCAGCGCCAGGCTGGAGTGGCTGGGCCTCACGCACCGCACCGTTTCGCGCCACATGTTACAGCGGCTTGCCGGTCCGGCCTCGCCGGTGGAGTTTGCTGCTCTGCGCACACTTACCGACGTCATCGAGCCGGTAAAAGATTACACGCGCGAACGGACTGCTCCCGCTGAGCCAACCAGCTCGACGCCGCTGAACCGCGTCGTGGATGCAGTTCCCCTCGAGAGCGACGCCGGACGCCGCTTCGGCGAACTGGTCGATCAATTCCTCGCATCCACTTGCCACGATCTTGCGCTAGAAGCGCGTCTGCGCGCTCAACTTACCACTTGGCGTGATAACGACGCCATACTTCAACCGCTCGCGCAGCGCTCGTACTTCGTGAAAGAAGTTGCAGCCAACTCCCAGGATCTCTCCGCCTTGGGGGCAGCGGGCCTCTCCGCTCTGGATGCCATCGCCAAAGGCCAGCCCGCTACCGATTCCTGGAAAGCGCAACAACTCGCCATCACCGAACAGGTGAAAAAGCCGAAGGCGCAGTTGCTCATGATCCCCGCGCCCGCCGTGCAAAAACTAATCGAAGCTGCCGCCGCAGGCGGCGCATGCGCAAGCCCTAAGCCCTAGTCCTATTCGTTACAAACGCAACGGCTGGTTAGTCAGATTCGGTGGGATAGTTGTGGCAAGCTCCGGTTCCAACATCATGAAAATTCTTCCCCTCTTCGGGGAGGAACTCCCAAGCGTACTTTCCGGGGGAGAGGGTGAGTTTCAGCACGCCGAACGTATCCCACTCCCGCACTTCACTGTTCGCCTCAGCAAAGCCCAGTAGATCATGGCTGCGCCCTCCGGTCCCAACCACGATTTCGCGGATGCCATTCGCAGGATCGGACTTGCCCTCAGGGTCTTGCAGCGCGAATCGCTCATAGGAATGTTCATGGCCGGCAAGAACCACGTCGGCGTGCGCGGCATACAAGTCTTCCCAAAGCTGCTTTAACTCCGGATGCACGGCGTGCTTCTTGAAAACCCCGCTGCTAAACAACGCATGGTGGCCATACGCCAGAATGCAAGCAGTGGGTCGCTTGGCGAGATCCTCTTTCAGCCAGGTCTCTTGCGGTGAACCCGCCCCGCAGCCACCCAGTTCCTTCACGTAACAATTGGTATTCAGCACCACAATGTGCCAGTCACCCAGTTCGTAACTGTAGTAGCCCTTGCCCCGCGGCCCCGCTTGTGCTCCCCAATATTGGAAATAAGCCGATGCGGTAGGATCCACATACTCGTGATTCCCAAGTGCTGGTCTCGTCCGGTCTTTGAAGCGGCCCCATGCTTGGTCATAGCAATTCTTGAATTCCTCTGCGCTGCCTTTTTCGTAGGCTAGGTCGCCGGCGGCAAAAACCGTCCCCGGTATCTGCTCGATCAGCTTCGCTGTTGCCCTGGCGCCTTCCAGATTCTGGCAACCGGCGATGTCGCCAGCCCCAACGAGGACAAAAGCCCGTTCCGCCCTACGCCTTTCCTTCCGCTCGGCCCGCGTTTGATTGGAAGTTCCAGTCTCCGGCGTCCGCTCAGATTGCGCTTGCGTCTCTAGCCGAGGTAAGAGGGCCAGCAGGAGCAACCCAGCGATGAGTTTGTCCCTCAGCCATCTAATATTTGCTGTGTATCCGAGCATCCATATCCCTCATCGAAAGTCTAGGCTACCATGTTGCGAGAGCAAACTCAGCGATTCGCCATTCAGCATGCAGTTTCCGCCGTTCGCTGCACCAAAAGACAGTTCAATGAAATCTGTTTGGAACTCAGACTATTTCAGTCGTACTATAAGTTGCTGGAAATACAAGGGTTGCATTGGCAGTGAGGGGGGCTTTAGGTTGACTTTTTGGCTCTAGGGGGGATATACTCCATGTGCGACTGATTCAGTCGCATATTACAAAGCGTTGGAAAGTCTCTGGTACGATGTTTAAGCTGTCCAAAAAAGCCGACTACGGCCTGATTGCCGTCAAGCACCTCGCGTTACACCGCGATCAACATGCTTGCAGCGCCAACGAAATTGCCGAGGAGTATGGAATCTCCGCGACGCTGATGGCCAAGGTGCTGCAAAAGTTGGCGCATCGCTCGTTGGTTGCCGCTAAGCACGGCTCCAGCGGCGGTTACCAACTGGCGAAGGAGCCATCGCAGATCAGCGCCTTGGATGTAATCTCGGCGATCGATGGTCCGGTGCTGATTACCTCTTGCGTGACCAGCCACGGGAATTGCGATGCCACCGAAAGGTGTTCAGTTCGAGAGCCGTTGCGCCGCGTGAACGAAAGCATTTTAAATGTGTTGAGCACAGTCACTATTTCGCAGATGAGCGAAGAGCCGTACGAGCCCGCGCTCGTTGCGCTAAGGACTTAGGAGAAGAGGGAATATGGCCGTCAAACTGCCAATTTACATGGACAATCACGCGACTACCCCGGTTGACCCCCGCGTGGTCGAAACGATGCTGCCGTACTTCACCGAGAAATTCGGCAATGCCGCCAGCCGGAACCATTCCTTCGGCTGGGCCGGCGAAGAGGCCGTGGAAACTTCGCGCCAGCAGATTGCTTCGCTCATCAACGCCACGCCGAAAGAAATCATCTTCACTAGCGGCGCAACCGAATCCGACAACCTGATGATCAAGGGCATCGCGGAAATGTTTCGCGAAAAGGGCAATCACATCATCACCCAGGCCATCGAGCACAAGGCCGTACTCGACACCTGCAAGAACCTCGAGAAACACGGCTTTGAAGTCACCTATCTGCCCGTTCAGCGCGACGGCCGCGTAAGCCTCGACGATTTGAAAGCCGCCATCCGGCCCACGACGATCCTGATCACCATCATGTACGCCAACAACGAAATTGGCGTGATCAATCCCATCGCGGAAATCGGCAAGATTGCCAAGGAACATGGTATCTTCTTCGCCGTAGATGGCGTTCAGGCCGTGGGCAAGATTCCCGTCGACGTCCAGAAAGACAACATCGACCTGTTGGCCATCAGCGGCCACAAGATTTACGGGCCTAAAGGGGTTGGCGCTCTCTACGTTCGCCGCCGCAATCCCCGCGTGCAGCTTTCCGCCATCATCGATGGCGGCGGCCACGAGCGCGGCATGCGTTCCGGCACGCTGAACGTGCCTGGCATCGCCGGCCTCGGCAAAGCCTGCGAAATCGCGCAAAAGGAAATGCCGGAAGAATCGGCGCGTATGCTCGCCCTCCGCACTCGCCTCCAGAAGGGTCTGGAAGCCAAGCTGGACGAGGTTTTTATCAACGGTTCGATGGAGCACCGCCTGCCTAACAACCTGAACATGAGCTTTGCCTACGTCGAAGGTGAATCGCTGCTCATGGGCATCAACGATATCGCAGTGTCCAGCGGTTCTGCCTGTACCTCGGCAACCCTGGAGCCCAGCTACGTACTCAAAGCATTAGGCGTCGGCGAAGACCTCGCCCACACCTCAATTCGATTCGGCCTCGGCCGGTTCAACACGCAGGAGGAAGTCGACTACGTCATCGACAAGATGGTTCAGGTCGTCACCAAGCTGCGCGAACTCTCCCCGCTCTATGAAATGGCCAAAGAGGGAATCGATATCTCTAAAGTGAAATGGCAGACAGCCTAAAGGACTGGAACAAAGAACATGGCAAATGAAGGAACAATTCGCATTCATCGCTCCATCGGCGGCACCGGCGCGGCTTTTCGCGTGACGTTTGTGCCCTACGGCGGAGAAGGGGAAGAAGCTGCCGTCGCCGGCGAGCGCTCTTTCCACGAGCTTCAGCAAGTGCGCGCCTTTCTGAAAATGCTCGGGCTCGGCGCGGAGTTCATCAAGGACGCTCTTCGTCAGTTGACGGCGGGCCGCTCGGCATCCGTGCCGAACGTCTCGCTTTCGGACAAAGCAGTGAAGAGCGCTGGTTTCGGGAATCTCGTGAATCTGGCAAGGAGCAACAGCTAATGGCATACAGCGATAAAGTGGTCGATCACTACAACAATCCCCGCAACGTCGGCAGCCTCTCGAAAGAAGACCCTAACGTCGGCACGGGTCTCGTCGGAGCGCCGGAGTGCGGCGACGTGATGAAGCTGCAGATGAAAATCAATCCGGACACCAACGTCATTGAAGAAGCCAAGTTCAAGACCTTCGGTTGCGGTTCGGCCATCGCCAGCTCCTCGCTCGCCACCGAGTGGGTCAAGGGCAAGACCGTCGAAGAGGCGCTTTCGATCAAGAACACGGACATCGTCCGCGAGCTCTCGCTCCCGCCGGTGAAGATTCATTGCTCCGTGCTTGCCGAAGACGCCATCAAGGCCGCCATCGGCGACTGGAAGAAAAAGAACGGCATTGCCGTGCCGGTTGCGGAAAAAGCATCGCACTAAGCGTTCTTGAGGTGTCAGTCGCTTGAGGTTTGTAGGGGCGCAGCATGCTGCGCCCGTGCTTGGCAAGATTGGCGCTGTTAGGCGACAGGGGTATTTGAAAATGGCAACAGAAGTCGCAGCTCCCAACATCGCTAAAATCCACCTGACCGAGCGAGCCGCGCAAAAAATCCGCGCGCTGCTCGAAAAGGACGGTGTGTCTCCCGAAGTCGGCGGCCTGCGCGTCGGCGTGCAGGGCGGCGGCTGCTCCGGCCTCTCTTATGCCATGAGGCTGGACACGCAAGCCCGCGACCGTGACAAGATCTTCGAGGAATTCGGCGCGCGTATTTTCGTCGACCCGAAAAGCTTCCTGTACCTGAACGGCACGACGCTCGAGTACGAAGAAACGCTGATGCGCCAGGGATTTGTCTTCCAGAATCCCAACGCGGCGCGCAACTGCGGCTGCGGCAGCTCCTTTACGGCGTAGCAGTGTCGAAGGGCTCCTGCTATTTCGATCTGTTTGGTCTGCCCCGCAAGCTCTGGATCGAGATGGGCGCTCTTGAGCAAAAATTCCTGCAACTGAGCTGGAAGTTCCATCCAGACAATTTCGTTAACGCCAGCGAGGGTGAGCGCGAGCTTTCTTTGAAGCGCAGCTCGGAATTGAATGATGCTTACCGCGTTCTCCGCGATCCCGTGGGCCGCGTGGAGTATCTGCTGAGTCTTGAGGGCGAGCGAAAAGAGGGAGAGAAAAAGCAGCAGGCGCCGCCCGAATTGCTGGAAGAAGTCTTCGAGCTGAATGAATCGCTTGACGAACTTCGCGAAGCCAAGGCATCGGGAGCCGATCTCGCTGCGTTGAAAACACGCCTTGAATCTGCCGAGAAGGGTTTTCAGGTAAAACTCGGCGAAGTTGACGCGCAGCTTCAAGCCGCCGCGCACGAATGGGATGCCGCTTTGCAAGGCGAAGCCGCCACGCGAAAAAAAATCATGGCGAAGCTGAACGATTTGCTGAATCGCCGCTCGTACATTCGGAATCTGGTCACCAACGTTCAAAAGGAGTTGCTGTAGCTCAGGCCTTAAGGCCTGAGGCTTTTTCGACAGTACTTGGCAATCATGGGACGCATCGTAGGAATCGATCTAGGAACAACAAACAGTCTCGTGGCGTACACCGACGCGCAAACTGGCCAGCCGAAGTGTATCACTGGCCCTTATGGCAGCACGCTTTGCCCTTCGGTAGTCAGTCTCGACGCGGATGGAACCATTGTTGTAGGCGAGGCCGCCCGGAGAAGGCTCCTCACTCAACCCGAGCGCACCATTTATTCGGTCAAGCGCCTCATGGGTCGCGGTCCCGCCGACGTTCAAGATGAGTTGAAGCTTTTTCCATTTCGCATTGATCCATCGAGCAAGAATGTCATCCGCGTTATGCTCGGCGAAAAGGTTTTCACGCCACCCGAAATTTCCGCCTTCATCCTCCGCGAACTGAAGAATTGGGCCGAAGCCCACTTCGGCGAACCTGTCGACCGCGCCGTCATCACCGTCCCAGCCTATTTCAATGACGCCCAGCGCCAGGCCACCAAGGACTCCGGCAAAATTGCCGGCCTCGAAGTTCTCCGCCTCGTCAACGAGCCCACCGCCGCCGCGCTCGCCTACGGCCTTCACGAAAAACAACGCGGCAAAGTCGCCGTCTACGATCTCGGCGGCGGCACTTTCGACATTTCCGTCCTCAAGCTGATTTCCACTACTGACGGCGATATCTTCCAGGTTCTTTCCACCAACGGCGACACGCACCTAGGTGGCGACGACATCGACAACCTGCTTCTGGAAGAGTTCCTGAAAAATAAGATTACGCAGTCCATGCCCGCTTACGATTTGACCGCCGAAAATCGACAGGAGCTGCGCCAGGCTGTGATTGCTTTGAAACACGAATTGAGTGAAAAGAACGAAGCCACGCTGCGGGCGACGCGCCCGGATGGTAGTCGGTTCGCTTGGCTACGCATTACCGACGCCGAGGTGCAGTCCTTCATTCGTACCCGCTCCGAATTAGAACGCCTCATGCAGCCTGTTGTCGACCGCACGATGGGCCCTGTCAAGCAAGCCCTTGCCGATGCGCAGCTCAAGCCCACCGAGATGGACGAAGTCGTTCTCGTCGGCGGCACCACGCGCACACCGTTGATCCGCCGCACCGTGCAGGAATTTTTCGGCCGCAAGCCGCACGTTGAGCTGAATCCCGACGAAGTCGTCGCCCTCGGCGCCGCGGTCCAAGCCAACATCCTCGATCAGGGCGTGAAGACAATGCTGCTGCTCGACGTCACGCCCCTCTCCCTCGGCATTGAAACCTACGGCGGCGCCATCGCAAAAATCATTCCGCGCAATTCCACAATCCCTGCCAGCGCCCAGGAACTCTACACCACCGGTGTCGACAATCAGACCGGCATCGACATCCACGTTCTCCAGGGCGAGCGCGAGTTGGCGAAAGACTGCCGATCGCTGGCCCGTTTTACGCTCAAGGTTCCGCCAGCACCCGCCGGCCTGCCGCGCATCGAAGTGAAATTCCTCATCGACGCCAACGGCATCTTGCAAGTGGGCGCCAAGGATCTGCGCAACGGCGAGCAGCATTCCATCGAAGTCCAGCCCAGCTACGGCATCAACGATTCCGAAATCGAGCGCATGCTCGAGGAATCCATTGAATACGCCGAGCAGGATTTCGCTGAACGCCAGGTCATCGAAGCGCGCACCGAATCCGAATCGATCCTCGCCGCGACCGCCAAGGCCCTGGCAAATCCACAAGTCTCCGCTTTGTCCGCGGAAGAAGGTGCGAAAATCGCAACCTCGGTTACAGCATTGAAAGAGGCCGCAGCCGGCAGCGATTATAAATTAATCCGCAAGCGCATCGACGAACTGAATCACGCCACCGAGCATCTTGCGGAGTTGCTTATGAATTCGGCCGTTTCTTCGGCGCTCGAAGGCCGCAAACTGGCCGAAGTTTAGATTTTCTTTGTAGGGGCGCAGCATGCTGCGCCCCCGCTTGGCGCGATCTCAGCGCCTCAAGAATCAGGGGGAGACAAAATGGGCGGCAGCAACCCATACATCGAAGAAGTAAAATATAAACCCGCAACGAAGAAATACAGAGTCACCTTTCTTCCCAGCGGCAAATCCATCGAGGTCGACCCGGAAAAAATTCCCTACGGCCACAACGGCCTCCCGGGTAGCATTCTCGACATCTCCGAAGGCCTTAAAGCCGGCCTCGACCACGCCTGCGGTGGCGTCTGCGCCTGCTCCACGTGCCATGTTATCGTGCGCGAAGGACTCGAATCCTGCAACGAGGGCACCGATGCCGAGTTCGACGAACTCGACGAAGCTCCCGGCATCACGCCCAAGTCGCGCCTCGGCTGCCAAACCGTTCCCGATGGCACCACCGACATCGTCGTCGAAATTCCCGACTGGAATAAGAACTACGCCAAGGAACTCGATCACTGATTCTGTGTAGCGGCGGGTTAACCCCGCCGTCTTTCTCTGCGAACTCCGTTTCCGCGGTGTTAAATCTTTTCCTGGAGCAGACATGCCGCCAACCTTCGGCTGGGACAATTTCGAAGACATCGCCATCGGCCTCGCCGACAAATACCCGGACACCGATCCCCTCACCGTCCGCTTCACCGACATGCACAAATGGATCACTGAACTCACCGGCTTCTCCGGCGACCCTGCCGCGTCCAACGAAGCCAAACTCGAAGCCATCCAGATGGCTTGGCACGAAGAGTTTCTCGACCGCCAGGGTTAAACAACGCAACCAACGGCGTGTCCGCGCCGTCTAACAATTTCTATCAGACTCTCTTCTTCTCAGGGAGACCGCACCATGAAGCGCATTCCTATCTTCCTTCTCTCCGTGTTCCTTATCCTGCCCATCTCCTTTTCCCTTGCCCAGGCGCCGCAACAACCGCCTCAGCAAACCCATCGACTGCCGGACGGCGGCACTCGCGAAGTCCTCATCAGTATTCTCATTCCCTCCATTCCAAATGCCCCCTTCGCTGCCACCGTGAACACCGAATGGATTCGGCAGCTCCCGGACGGGAGCGCTATCACCCTGAAGAATCACCGCGCCATTGCCCGCGACGCCGCCGGACGTATCTTCCAGGAGCGCCGCGCGCTCGTTCCCGACGACGGCAAGTCCAAGTCAGGTGTTACGCAAATCGAGATCAGCGACCCGGTTTCACACGAACTCTACATTTGCATTCCGTATGAACGTACCTGCCAGTTGGAAGAGTTTTACCCGCGGGAGTCCATGCCCTACGGCGCGCCTGGCAAGTCCCACATGGTGCAGGGTGCATCGTCGGATTCGGAGGACCTCGGCAAGCAATCCATCGGCGGCCTCGAAACCGCCGGTACGCGGGAGACTACGGTCATCCCCGCCAACACGATTGGTAACAACAGCCCGCTCATCTCGAAGCGAGAGTTTTGGTTTTCGCCGAAGCTTGGCGTAAACCTCATCAGCAAGCGGCAGGACCCGTTGTCGGGCGCACAGAATTTTGAAGTTTCCGACATTGCCTTGGGTGATCCCGACGCCAAACTCTTTGAAGTGCCGAGTGGCTTCAAAATCTTGGACCTGCGCAAGCCACTGGAGATATCTTCGCCCCAGGCTGCCTCGCCCAACTGACGAGCCAAATCTCTGGCGTGCTTGTTCGTGCGCGTTATTTCCCGTATCCTATTAATGTCGTAACCACAACAACTGTGGCGCTATGGTGCAACGGTTAGCACGTAGCCCTTTCAAGGCTAAAATACGGGTTCGATTCCCGTTAGCGCTACCAATTTTCGCTCGCTAAATTCATCGCTTTCCTGTTTATCATAGGCGTGAACGCTCGCAAGTCATCATCCGCCTCGGCGTCCCCAGACGCGCCGCTGCACTCATTCGAGGAGCCACCTTGAGCTACGTCGAAAAGCATCTCATCCCGGGCGAGGCCGTCCAGTACCAGACCAAGCTGCATTGGATTGTGATGCTAGGGCATGTCGTCATCGCGGTCGTTTTCGAGCTGCTTGCCATAACATTCCTAGTCGCAGCGTTTTCTAGGCCAGCGGGAGCCAAGAGCATGCCTTCGCGCGGCGCTGTCTATTTGGGGGCTTTCATTTGCCTCCTCGTCGGAGCAGTCCTCTTTTGCATCGGTCTGTTGAAGCGCAATGTCACCGAGATGGCTGTCACCAACAAGAGAGTCATTGTAAAGACCGGCCTGGCGGAACGCCGCACCACTGAAATTCTCCTCTCCAGGATTGAGAGCGTCGTGGTCGATGAGCCAGCCATCGGAAGAATCCTGGGCTACGGAACGGTGATCGTGCGCGGCACCGGAGGCACGCCCGAAGTTTTCGAGAAAATCTATCGTCCCTTGGAATTCAGAGAACAAGTCCAGCGTCAAATCGCCGGCGAGCCAAAATCCGCCTGAACAATTTCGTTTTGCATCGGCTATGCTGGAAATGACAAGCGCCTGGAAGTAAAATCTAGCACGGGTGAAAGTTTTGCCCCACGGACAAACTATTATCGAAAAGCCGGTCCTCACCAACCGTTTTGTGGAAGCGCTGGGTTATGCGGCGGAACTGCACCTGCACCAGCGCCGCAAGGGCAAGGGGCAGCCGTACGTCGGCCACTTGCTCGGCGTCGCCGCCATCGTCATTCAACATGGCGGCGGAGAAGACGAAGTCATCGCGGCGTTGCTTCACGACGCCGTCGAAGACCAGGGCGGCCTCCCGCGCCTCGATGAAATCCGCGAAAAATTCGGCGGCCGCGTTGCGCATATCGTCGACGGCTGCACGGATTCTTACGAAGTCTCCGGCGAAAAACGGGAATGGGGCGAAAGAAAACGCGCCTACATCGAAAAGGTCGCGCATGAGGCCGAAGATGTCCGTCTTGTATCCGCCGCCGACAAACTGGCCAACGCCCGCGAAATCCTCTCCGACTATCGCCTGGAAGGCGACGCCGTCTTCGACCGCTTCACCGGCCGCAAGGTCGGAACGCTCTGGTACTACCGCACGCTGGTCAATGTATTCCGCAAAGCCGGCTCAAACCCACTCATCGACGAACTCGACCGCGTCGTGACGGAACTCGAATCCCTCGCCAAGTAGGTGCGCAGCACCTGTCCCGACCCTGCCAGGATGCTGCGCCCCCGCGATTCAAAACGTAAGCCGCAAGTTCGCCGAAACGCTCCGCGGTTCTCCCAGCGCGGTCCCGGAAAACAGACTCGCAAAGTTAATCACGTTGAGCCGGTTCGCTAAGTTGGCCACTTGAACCTGCAGTGCGGCGCTCCTCGATTCCTTGTGATAGATTTCCGCGCCTGCGGCCACGCCGAGGGAAAAATTCGGCCGCACCCGCCCACGAGCCAGATCAACGCGATCCAGAATCTGTTGTCCGAAAGCCGCCAGCAGGTCACTGACGTTGGCGTTGCCAATATCCGCCGGCAACCCGCTGCCGTATTGCGCGCCCATCGCCAGCCAGGCGTGCCGCGGCGCTTGAAAACGTACGCGAGCGCGCAGCGAATTCCTTTGATCCTGCGTCACGGCGAACCTGCTCGTATCGGTCAGCGCATTGGCCGCATCGCTTCCAAGGAACAACCCGCCGGTGATCGGCCCTTGCCCGTAGCCGGACTGGTTCGCATAGCTCAGGTATCCGGAGAAGCGTCCCCACTGCGGGATTTCCACGCGGACTTCTTCTCCGAAGATCCGCGCCTTCGCGAACGCAATCGGAAAGCCCACGCCCGTATTCAGCAGCACATCGTCATCGGAATAGTGGCGAAAATCCCGGCGGAAAACATTGGCATCCAGGCGCAGCTTGCCAAGAAATGCCTTCGTCACTCCGCCTTCGTAAAAGTTTCCGCGCCCCGGCCTCACCGGCAATCGCAACACCGATGGGCTGATGGCATCGAGAAGTGGCGAGCTCGCAAGAAGCAGATTTTCGATAGCGGGCGTTTGAAAAACACAATCATAAGAAGCATGAAGCAGCAGGTTGAGCGTTGGAACGAATCTCGATACACCGACTCTCGGACTCCACGCCGACTCGTGTACGACAAATCCATAATGATCGAACCTCAGCCCCGCGCTGATGTTCCACCGGCCCAGGCGCATCTGGTCCTGCATGTAAATCGAAGGCTCGACATCCCATTTCTGTTGATAAGGAAACGAAAAGTTCAGTTGTGTCCCGGGATCGAATTGAGTCGGATCGGTTATCGCGTACTGCAGCGTCTCATGCACCGGGCTGAAAATACTGTCCACGCCCGTTTTCCAATCGTGATGTCCGTGGTGCCCCGCTAGGTCGGCGCGCAGATATCCTTCGCGGTAGCCGCGGTCCTGCGAAACGATCACCGGCGTGGCCTGCGCGTTTGACGCCAGCGTTGCGCTTGAATCCCGCACGCTTCCCGAAAAGCTCAGAAACAATTCAGCTGAAATCGTGTGCTGGAAGTAGATCTGTCCGCTTGTCTCCGTGTTCTGGATATCCTGCCGCTGGCCGGCTCGCTGCTGCACGAGCTCGTTCGGCACCAGGAAGCGGACGACATTGTGCATCACGCTCACGCGCAACCGGTCGCTCGTTGAGAAATCTCGCTCGTAAGAAAACGAGAACCCACCGCCATTTCCCCGGTTTGTGTAATTTCCCAGCACCGGAGGATCCAGGTAGCGGTCAGTATGAAATCCCTCGCCGCCGGCCGAAAACCGCTCTGCCTCCCGCGCATAGGAAAGTCCCGCTGCGCCGTTCAGCGTGGAGAAACTTCCGCCGGCCGCGTCGACCCGCCCGTGCCATCCCGCTTGGACATCTTTCTTGGTCGTGACTTCGACGATGCCACCCAATTTCCGCCCATATTCCGCCGGAAAACTTGCCGTCAATACGCGCAAGGACTCAACGTCGCCCGCATCAAAGGAGGGCGCAAACGCCGGCGAACGATTCTGAGTCAGCGGCAGCCCGTCCACCACGAACTGCACGTCGTATTCCGAACCTCGCGGATGAAGCACGCCGTTGGCTTCATACACCCATCCCGGCTGTTCGGACACCAAGTCCAGCAGCTCGCGCCCCGGTTGCGCTGCGTCATGCTCTTCGATCGCCTGCCGCCCGATGGAGTACATCGATCCCGTTGAATAGGGATCCACCAGCGTCGCCGAATCATTCACTTCCACCCGTGTCGTCAACGGCGCAACGCCCAGCGTCACGTCCATGCGAACCGGCAGCTCGGAGCGTATTTCGACCAGATCGCTCCACGGTGCGAATCCTTCCGCCTGCAAACTCACCCGGTAAACTCCAAACGGGAGATCCTGCGCAACGTAGCGCCCCTCGGATCCCGCGACAAAAGTTCTGCGAAACCCATTGGACTCGCTGACCAGCTCGCCGGGGGACGGCACTGGCGTCCCGTGCGGGTCATGCACCTCAAGCCGGAGTTCGCCCCGCACGCGCTGCGCCCACGCGTTCAACGTGCACATAAAGAAAAGCGCGGAGATCGCGATGACCTGCATTTTTTTCGAGTGAAACATTTCTATCGGTCGCTCTCGGCAGCCAACTCAAGCCGTTCTGTGCGTACCCTTCTCTGTGAAAACCTCTTCCGCTTCATCGATTCACGTTAGCACAGCCTTGATTTCATCTTGCATCCCCCGGCTGACCTTGCTTGCAAAATGCAAACACTGTCTGCCGGCCTCTACACTTGCCGTCTGTGTAGCCTTCCGGCAAAATACCCTTTGCCATAGGTGTAATTTCATGAATACCCACTCCGACCACGCCAATCTGCTCTTCACGGTGGGTCATTCAAATCTCGAACTGGAAGTCTTTCTCGCACTCCTTGCGCAGCATGGTGTCCAGTCGCTGTGCGATGTCCGCAGCCGCCCCGCCAGTTTTCGTTTTCCGCAATTCAATCGCGAGCCACTGGAAGCGGGTCTTTCTTCGGCCTGCATACGCTACGAATTTCTCGGGGAAACTTTGGGCGGGAGGCCCGCCGATCCGCGCGTCTACCGCGAAGACGGGCTCGTTGACTACACCGCACGCCGTCGCGCCCCGGATTTCGCCGAAGGTATCGATCGCGCCCTCGCCCTCTCCCGGACCAACGTCATTGCCCTCATGTGCGCTGAAGAAGATCCCCTGCAATGCCATCGCTTCCTGATGATTTGCCCTGCGCTCCTGGACCGCGGCGCCACACCCGCCCATATTCGGCGCGGCGGCTTCCTCGAATCTCAACGCGACGCCGAGGATCGCCTCCTCGTCCTCCACGGCTTCGACGACGTCACCAGCACTTCGCTGTTCGTCTCTGGCCGTGATGCCGCTCTGAATGACGCCCTGGTCCTCCAGTCGAAGGATTTCGCATTCCGTGCCTCTCCCGAAGCTGCCGAGTATTTCTGAATATGATGCAACGCCTCCTCTGCACCATCGGCTTCACCGGAAAAACCGCCGAGGAATTCTTCACTTTGCTCTCCGGCGCCGGGGTCCGGCAAGTCATCGACGTGCGCCAGAATCGCAGCGGCCAGCTCTCGGGATTCTCCAAGTATCCCGACCTCTCCTTCTTTCTGAGAAAAATCGCCGGAATGGAATACCTGCATGAGCCGCTGCTCGCCCCTCCCCCGGAACTTCTCAAGACGTATCGCCGCACGAAAGTTTGGCCCGCCTATGAAGCAGATTTTCTCGCAGTGATGAAAGAGCGCCGTGTCCCCGCAAGTCTCGACACGACTTCGTGGTCTCCCCGGGTCTCTCTTCTCTGCTCCGAACCCGGCCCGGAGAAATGCCATCGCCGCCTCGTCGCCGATCTTCTCGCCGGTTACTGGCGGGAGCAGGGTTACGCCGTCGAAATTCGCCATCTCGTCTCGTCGCGCCAAAAGCCTGCGAAGCCCCGGCACAAATCAATGGGCCCCGCCTCATGACCAAACTGCTCATTACCGAAATTACGCGCATGGGCCCGGCCTTTTGCGTCATCGGCCTGCAGCGCGAGCAGGAAAAAATTCAATCGATCCGGCCGGTGCCCGCGTTCGCCAATGGCTGGAAGCACTTCCCGCACCAACGCGGCGACATCCTCGAATGCGCCCTCGCGCCCTTTCCCGGAGCCAAACCTCATGTCGAAGACCGCGTTTCAACCCGCGGCTTTGAGAAATCGTCCACATTGCGCGAAGCCGAAACCGTCACGTTTCTCCGCAAAGCAGAAATGGCGCAATCCTTGCCGGATCTCTTCGACTGCCCCATCCACGAAAATAAGAAGGGTAGTGGTCTCTTCGCGATGCCGCACGAAGCCAAACGCTCGATCTGCGGTTGTGAGACGCAGAATCTCCGGCTGGAGCTTTGCGCCAACGAACTCCGCGCCACGCTCGCGCTCCCTTCCGGAGAAGCCTTGCGCGATCTTCCGGTTGTCGACCGCGACTGGCGCGACTTCATCGAAGCCTCTCTCTCTCCTGGCCGCGGCGCCAATCGCGCCGGTCGCCTCGATCGCTTCTTGAATTCGCGATTCCATTACAAGATCATGTCCTGTCCGCATCACTTCATCCGGCTCGGCCTTACGAGGCCGTTTCATGATCTCTGCTGGTTAATGCTGGACACCTTGTTCCCGTTGCCCAGCCCGGAGTGGCTCGAGGAGTTTTGATGACTCGGCCCCCCAACACTCGCTCCGCTGACAAAGATCCCTTGCGCCGCCTTGTCGAAGAGTGCTTTCACCGGGAGGCCGGTTTGTCCGTCCCAATCCCCGATGAAAACACGGACTTGATTGAAACCGGCATCCTTGATTCCATGGGCTGGGTAAGTTTTCTCCGATCCATCGAATCTGCAAGCGGGGCTGGCGAATTTGGTTCCAGTCTCAGCGAGCGCTCCGCCAGCTTCGCGGCCGTTTTGGCGGAGTTGCGCAACCGCGAGTCCATCGCTACTGATGTGAATCATTATGACGCAGAGCCAAACGCTCCCAAGACCATAGTCCCTGCAATCCTCACCGGATCGTCCGCGGCAGTGGGTTCGCGCATAGTTCCCTCCGAGGAAGTCGATCGCGCTTTCGGCATGCCTGCCGGAAAGCTGCGCAGCCGTGCGGGCATCGAATCTCTTGCCTACGTTGCCGAAAGCGAGAACGAGCTAACACTCGCCGCAAAAGCCGCACAGGAAGCGTTACGCGCAGCTGCATGCGGAGCGCAACAGCTGGATTGGATCGTTACCACCAGCGAAACGCATCACGATTACCCTTCGCTTTCGGCTCAACTTCATTCTCGATTACTCGTCCGTGAAAACTGCGGCGCACTGGATGTCGGCGGCGCCTGCCTCGGTTTGCTCAACGCATTGGTGTTCGCACAATCTCTGATCGGATCGGGACAGGCTCGGGCCGTCGCCGTCGTCACCGCCGATGTCCACAGCCGGACACTCACTCCCGGCCGGGTCGCCGGCGAATTTGGAGGTTTGTTTGGCGACGGCGCCAGTGCTTTCGTCCTTCGAAGCGCCGCTGGTAACGATTCCAGCGAAGGCTACCGCCTCGGTGATTTCCTCTTTGGCTGTGCGGGCCAGTACGCTGCCGCCATCCAGGTCAGCGATACAAAGGATGGCGGCCTCACCGTGCAGTTCGACGGCGAAGCCCTTTCTCGCGCGGCGATCACCCGCATGGAAAAAGTTCTTGCCTCCGTCGAGTTGCGCAGCGGCATCCCGCGCGCCTCCGTTGGCGGTTTTGCGACGCACCAACCGAACCCCCGCCTCGTGGCCCTGCTCGCGAAGCAATGCGGCGTTTCCCCGAACACTTTTCCGCCGGTCGCCCAAGTTTACGGCAACCTCGGCTCCTCGACATGCGGCGCGGCCCTGCATGAAGCTTTGCGGAATGCCTCGAAGCAAGCGCGCCGCGATCGCCGGCCGATTTTTCTTGCTTCGCTCGGTCCCGGCCTTCTGTTCGGCGGAGGCTGGCTCACTCCTCACGATTGAGCTTTCTATCCCACTTCGTGATCGGGGCAGAAACCAAAACACGCGCGCCACATCCACAAGTCTTAAGACTAAGAGCCAAGAACTAGAGACCAAAAGCCAAAAACTAAATGTTAAGAACTAGATACTGAACACCAAAAACTGAAAACTGAAAAGTGAAAACTGTCCTCAAGGCCCGGGCCGTGTCCGAGCCGTGAAACTTACGTCCACAGCGGGCACCACGCATCCCTGCAGCAGCGGCCAGCCCGGATCGCTAACCGTATTCCGGCAAAGCGAGACAATGGCGTTCTCGAACTTCGAAGGATCCACCGCCGCGTTCAGCGCCTCCGCATAAACAGCGTAGCTGTGCCCCACCGCCAGGCCATCGATCTCATAAGTTCGTTCTGGTTGGCGGTTCCCGGCACCGACGCGGTGAAGGCCTGCACAGCTAGTGGCGACAGTGTGGCGCTTCCGGGTTGCACGGACACCAGCTCGTGATTGATCACCGTGATTTGCGCGCTTGCGCTCTTCGTGGAATCCGCCGCGCTCACTGCTGCCGCGCTCACCGGATTCGCTGAGGGAATTGCCCCCGGCGCAAGGTGATCCGCCTGCGGCGTGTTGGTGCTCGTCACCGTCTGGCAGGGATTCGAACCCACGGCGCAAATCTGCCCAAACGCCGTGTTTCCTCCCGCAATTCCGTTCACGCTCCAGATCACCTCGGTATTCGAGGTTCCATTCACCTGCGCGCTCAGCATCACGCGATGATTCGCCGCCAGTGTCGCCGTCGACGGCGAAACACTCACGTTGACTCCCGGCTGAATCGCCAATGTCGCTTGCGCTTTTTTCGATGGGTCCGCTTGTGAAATTACCGTAACCGTAACCGTAACCGTAACCGTAACCGTAACCGTAACCGTAACCGTGTTGGGACTTGCCGGCGTGGCTGGTGCCGTGTAAGTAGCCAAATCCGCGACGGTACCCCCGCTCGCCGATTGCGTCGTCATCACCGTCAACGTTCCGCAGGAACTCCCGCTGCAGCCCGGACCGCTAAGCGCCCAAGTCAGCGCGGCGCCTGGATTCGAACCCGGAACGGGAGTCATCGTCGCGACAATGGTCGTCGTCCCCCCTGCCGGCACGCTGGATGGCGCGGAGAGTTGCAATGAAAAACTGCTGGTGATGGCCACCACGGTGGAAATCTGCTTCGAAGGATCGGCCACGCTTTGCGCTGTCAGCGTCGTGCTTGCAGGAGAGGGAAGAGCCCGCGGCGCGGTGTAGTTCCCGCTCGCGTCCACCGTCCCGCACCCCTTGGCGCACGCCGGGCCCAAGAGGCTCCAGCGTATCGAGGTATCCAGATGCCCGCTGCTCGTTACCGTGGCTTGAAACGATTGCGTCGCCCCGAGTTCCACGCTTGCCGGATTGGGCGTCAAGGCTAGCGCGATGTCGCTCGTGATTGCCAAGGTGCCCGTGCCCGATTTTGTCGAATCGGCATGGCTCGTGGCTGTGACTTGCACCGTCGCGGGAGATGGCATGTCAGCGGGCGCGGTGTACACGCCGGCAGGCGTGATCATTCCCAACCTCGCATTTCCGCCCGGCGCGCCATTTACACTCCAACTCACGGCGGTGTCAGTTGTGTTCGTTACTGTTGCCGTGAAAGTCGCCTGGCTGCCAAGCAATACCGATCCGTTCGCCGGGTTCACGGTCACCTCAATCACTGGAGGAGGCGGAGGCGGGAGCGACGCGCCTCCTGCACCGCAGCCGATCGTCCACGTCCCCTCCGCAAGAAGCGCGGCGATCGCAATCGTCGCCGTCCTGGATCTTTTTCCGTTGCTTCGCGAGAGGGACCGCATGCCATCGGCAAAGCAGGCGAAGGGCCAGCGAAAAAAAGAAAATCGAGAATGAGGATGAGGCAGGCAGCCTCAGAGAACTTCCCGTAAGAAGCCGCATCGAATCAGTAGATTACCGCGTTCCAAGCTTCGAGTGCTACAAGTAAGCGCAACGCAAGAATGGTGCTCCGTGTTTCGCCTCGGCCAAACTTCGTTCTGATTTGGAACCGGACGGAAGTGCGCTGTTTCATATTGGGACAACCGCTCGCCCCAAATTCCTGCATTGACTTCTCCCGTCGCGCCTCCAATAATCCGCCCATGCCTTGCCCCGATGCCGTCCGCCGCGTCAAAAGCTACTCTGCAGCCGACGGCTACGTCTATCAGTACTACTTCTTCGAAGGCAATCGTGCGCAAAGGGATGGCAGTCCCGGTGGCGAATTTACTTACGTGATCTCCGCCGACCGCCGCTCCGCATTCCCCTTCAAAATTTTCGTCGAGCAATCGGCACTGGACGCTTGGGCAAAGCTGAACGGCCGCCCGCTCACTAGCAGCGAGGAATATGCCGTCGCCAAAATGCGTCTTTTTCAGGCTTTCGATGAAGGTTCCGTCCAGGCCCCACCAGGGGGCAAGCAACCCGGAGAAGTGCTCGTCGACGAATCCAATCTTGAAGATCTGCTCGGACAACTCGGTATCTAGCCTCGCCATCCATGCCCCTCTGGCCTCGCGAACAACTCCCGGACGACCGGTCTTCCGGCACAGTCACTGGGGCCTCTGACCGACATCGAACTGCCCGCAATTCAATCGTGAACAGGCGGCGGACGGACTAGAGAGGGCCACAAATAGCGAATCTTTGTCTTTTCCGACTAAGAACTTAAAACTTAAGACTGAAAACCTGCGACCGGGCTCGAGGCAGCGGCCATGCGTATTCACATCAGTAGCTTTCTTCCAGTGAACCATTCCTCGAGTCGCGGCGTCTGGTTAGGTGTATGGGGAGGACGCGCGTTCGAGGCTCGCGCACGATAACAAATGCAGGAGCTGGTTCTGGTCCAACCAGGTCGCACGGTCGGGGATGAGCTGGAGCAGCGAGCGGCCCAGGCTGACACGAGGCGCGAGTTCGAGGAGCGCCTCGCCGAGTGCGGCCCGCTCGCCTATCGCGTGGCTCGCGGCGTCTTGCGCAACACGGCTGACGCCGAAGACGTAGCCCAGGAAGCCTTGCTGCGCGCCTATCGCAAGTTCGATCGTCTGCGTGATCGCAACCGTTTCCGTGCCTGGCTCGTTCGAATCTCGTTTCGTCTCGCGCTCGATCGTTTGCGCTCCGGGAAACGCCGCGAATTGCGCGACACGCTCTGGTCTCAACCGGAGCGCCAGCCGCCTGCGGCGACTGCCGAAGACCTCGCCGCTTCGACCGAGTTCCAGGCGCATCTCGAGAGCGCCCTCGCGGAATTGCCGGAAAAATTGCGCCTGGTCCTTTTACTGGCAGCCATGGAAGGCCACACGATCGATGAAATCGCGGCCATGCTCGGCATTTCCACGGGTACGGTAAAATCCAGAATTTTTTATGCTCGAAAGCAGTTAGCGGAGAAGTTGCGATGCCATGCCAACATTATAAAGACGCGTTGATCGAAGCTGCAGCCAGCGGCGCCCAGCCACAAGGCTATCTACACGCTCATCTGAACGTCTGCCTCGATTGCCGCGCCGCATTCGAACAGGAACAATCCCTCTTCTCCTCGATCGACGCCGGCCTTCACCTCACCGCGAACCACGAGGTGCCGCCTTCTCTTTTGCCGCGCGTCCGCGCCCGCCTCGATGAAGCAGCAGCCACTAGACGCGGTTGGATGCCTCAGTGGTTCGCTTTGGCGAGTGCTGCACTCATGGTCGTTGCCTTCCTTGCCGCACGCGCCGTTTGGCGCACAAACGTCGTACAGAAACCGATCGAGACGGCAAGGAAAACAAGTGTGCCGCCGCAGTTGACACCGCCACCAGAGAATCACAACCCCGTAGTTGTAAGACCTGTGGAGAAGAATCCTGTCTCGCAGCGGCAATTCGCTATCGACAAGAACCTTCTGGCGCTCGAAACGCTGATCAGTGGAAAAACCATGCCGGAAGTGCTCGTTCCTCGGGATCAGGAAATCTTGCTAGCCGAGTACGCCGCGCAGTGGCGTCTTCACGCCCACGCTCCGCTTCTCGCTCAAGATTCCGACGCGACAATTTTGCCGCCCTTGCAAGTTGCTCCGATCCAAATTGCCGAGCTCGACGTCAAGCTCTTAGCGGACCAGAAATCGCAATGACTTCCGCGAACGGCTTCTGATCTCAGAACGATTCGAATCACCCAGGAGGATTGCCATGAAGAGATTGTCCTGTTTGTTTTTACTCGTAGCGCTTTGGCTGCCCGCGCTGCAACTCCACGCTCAGGAAAAGCCCAAGACCGAGGAACGCGCCAAAGTTCCCACTCCCATCAAGGTCCAGATCGTCTTTACCGAATACGACGGTGAAAAAAAGATTTCCAGCATGCCGTACACTTTCACGGTAATCAGCGATGAAAAGGTTGGCGGCAATTACTCAACGAGGCTGCGGACGGGCATCCGCGTTCCCATCGAGACGGACGGCAAAGACCAGAAAACTACCTATCTGGATATCGGTTCAAACATCGATTGCGGCATCAAGGCCGAAGACGACGGTCGCTTTCATCTCTATTTGATTTTCGATCGGTCCGCGCTCTACCCCAACAAATCCGCCGAGGGTGAGAGGCTTGTAGCCAACCCGGGTGGCCAGCCCGTGGTCCGCCAATTTAGAACTGACGAAAACCTGATCTTGAAGGATGGACAAACGTCGGAGAATCTTGTGTCCACCGATCCGCTCAACGGCCACACACTGCGGGTCTCCGTCACTATCAACGTGCAAAGGTAGCGAGGGACACTTCTAACTTTTCGCAAGCACTGCTGCGAGTGCCGAGGTCAATTCCGCGCGCAAAAATCGGTAGCCAAGTTTTTCCAACGCTTGCGGCAAGACGCGCTGGCTGGATAACAGCAGCGCGTCCGCCATTTCACCTAGCGCCAGCCGCAGCGCAAACGCCGGAGCAGGGAAGAGCGCCGGCCGGTGCATCGCCTTCGCCAGCACATATGTGAACTCCGCGTTCTGCAGCGGTTGCGGCGACACAATATTGATGGCCCCTCTTACCGGGGCGTTCTCAATCGCGAATCGCAAGATCCCGACGACGTCTTCCAGCGTCACCCACGACATCCACTGTTGCCCGGAACCCAACTTTCCCCCAACGCCAATTTTGAATGGCAGCATCATCTTCGGCAGCGCACCGCCTTCGCGCGCCAAAATAATCCCGAACCGCGCCAGCACCACGCGAATCCCCAGCGGCTCGGCCTTCAACGCTTCCGCTTCCCACTCCTGCGCCAGGCCCGCAAGAAAATCCCCACCCGGCTTGCTGTCCTCCGTCAACGTTTCGTCGCCGCGATCGCCGTAATAACCGATCGCGGATGCGGACACCAGGACGCTCGGCCGCGCATTCATCTTCGCCAGTGCCCCCACAAGTGCGCGCGTCGTATCGATCCGGCTCGTCCGTAGCAGTTTCTTTCGTTCAGTTGTCCACCGTCCATCCGCGATCGACGCCCCGGCAAGATTCACAACTGCATCGGCGCCCACGCCCGCGCTGCCCAATTCTCCCGTCGCCGGATTCCACGCCACAACAAACCCTTCTTTCGCCCCCTCGCCGCCCGCACTCTGCGGTCGAGCCAATCGGCACACGGTATGCCCACCCCGCGCCAGCGCGCTCACCAGCGCGGTCCCCACCAGCCCCGACGAGCCCGTTACCAGAACCTTCATCTTTTTCCTCTTCACTCTTCCATGACCGACGCGGACAAAAGACCATCTCCCTGCACGCTACGCAACCCGCTCTCAACGGTCAAGCAATCGAAATCTTCAAATCTTAGCTCGCTGATGAAGTTGTTGAATTCTCCGTCGTCCTATTCAGATCGAGTGCTGCAAGGTTCGGGATTGCACATGCTCAAACTCGTGTCACTGGCCCCCTCAAGCAGCGCGGGTTACAATTCCCCTGTGCCATCTGTCTCACAAACGATTCGCGTCACGGTCCTCTTTTTCGGCCGCCTCAAGGAACTCACCGGCCATGCCGAGCATTCCATCGAGTTCGCAGACGCCACGACGATCGAGCAACTTTTCGCTCTCTACGCCGCGCGCCATCCCGAGCTCGCAAAATACCGCTCTTCCGTTGTCGCTTCGCGCAACCAGGAATTTGCCGCCTGGGATACGCTCCTCCGCTCCGGCGACGAAGTCGCGTTTCTCCCACCCGTGAGCGGCGGCTGACGCATCAATATGGCGACACTCCCCCACGATGACCTCTACCAGTTGGTTCGCGAGCCCATCGACATAGCCGCGCTGGCTCGCCACGTCCGCGCGCCCGAAGACGGCGCCACCGTCACTTTCGATGGTTTCGTCCGCAACCAGTCCCACAATCGTCCCACTCTCTACCTGGACTACGAAGCCTACGAATCCATGGCCCTGGCGAAAATGCGCGAAATCGGCGTTCAGCTCCACGAAAAATACTCTATCCATCGCGTCGCCATGGTCCACCGGCTCGGGCGCCTCGAGATCGGTGACACTAGCGTATTCATTGCCGTCAGCGCCCCGCACCGCGCCGCCGCCTTCGACGCCTGCCGCTTCGCCATCGACACCCTCAAGCGCACCGTGCCCATCTGGAAAAAGGAGTACTTCGCAGACGGCGCGGTCTGGGCGGACGGTGAACTGCCCCCCACACCAGCGGCGACGCCGCGCGCGAAACCTGCATCTTAATTCTCAATGTCGATGACGCTCTTTCGCCCCCACTCCACATTGCTCTTCGCCGTCCCAGCGCTGCTCTTCGCCGGGGTCGCGTTCGGCCAGGAGCAGTCCGACCGTCCTCCCTGGGCGCGGAAGACGAAGTCCACCGCTACCGCCAACTCGACTTCCAAATCGAGTACGACTTCCACCGCTACCGCGGCCCCCGCTGCGGCTCCCGAGGGCGAGCCCGGAAAAATCGTCCAGCCCACGCCGCCGTCCCCCGCGAACGATCCACAGGATTCCTCTGCCCAGCGCGGCCGCATCCGCGTCAACGTCAACCTCGTCAATGTTCTCGTCAGCGTCCTCGACGATAAGAACCGCCCCGCCCCCGACCTTCCCAGGGAGGCCTTCCAGCTTTTTGAAGAAGGTATTGAGCAGAAGATCGACAAGTTCGAATCGGAAACCTCGCAGCCGCTGGACCTCGCCATCATGATCGACTCCAGCCTCAGCGCCCACAAGGAGATCAGCTTCGAGCAGGAAGCCGCCGCGCACTTTATCCGCCAGGTGCTGCGCCCCGGCGACCGCCTGTCCGTCTTCGCGTTCGATGAAAACGTGACGCAAGTCGCAGCGTTTTCCGATAATGTCGCCGAGCTGCAGTCGGCGGTTCGCAAGATTCCCGCCGGTGCCGGCACCTCGATTTACGACGCTGTGCTCCTCGGTTCGCGCGCCCTGGAGCGCCGGGGTGACGACCGCCGCCGGGTCATCATCCTGGTTACCGACGCCGGCGAAACCACCAGCACCTCCGACTTTGACGGCGCCCGCAAGGCAGCCGTCCGCTCCAACGCGCTCCTCTACACCATCGTCATCCGCCCGGTGAAAAACGAAAGCGGCCGCAACACCGCCGGTGAACACGCCCTCGAAACCATGACCGACACCACCGGCGGCGCCATGTTCTATCCCGATACGGCCCAGGAGCTCGGCGCCATCTTCGACCGCATCGACCGCGAACTCCGCACCCAGTATCTCCTCGCCTACTATCCCACCCCGCGCGGCCCCGCCAACACCTACCGCTCCATCGTCGTCACCGTCAACCCCGCCACCTACCACGTCCGCCACCGCAAGTCCTACCTTACCGGCCCGCAATGAACCCGATACCAGTGGCTCTTCTGCTTTCCAATCGGATCGGGCAGAGTAGTTATTTTGGTTGCAGAATTGTTACATCGTGGCCGGCGCTCCTATCGCTTGCAGGATGCGCATAAAGCGCGGCGAATTGCGCAGCGGATCAAATTCGTGATACTGATGGATGAACAGCATCCTTCCATTGCGCTGCTCCAAAGCGCTCTCCAGTAGAGTCAGAGCTTTTTCATGATCGCCCAGCACGGTATAAATGCCCGCCAAATCCACAGTCGAAACATAGCGCCGCGTCGCTTCAGATTCCAAGCGGCGCAAAATCAAAAGTCCTTCTTTCTTCTCGCCGCCTTCTATGAGTGCCCGAGCCAGCTCTGCTTGTCCTTCCAGCGTTTCCCCCGCGAGGCTCACGCCTCTCTTATATGCGGTAATGGCCTCCGGAAACATCTTGCGCGACTCATACGCGATGCCGAGGTGCACGTACACGCGCATATAATTCGGATCGAGCGCGATGGTCTTCTTGAACTGCGCCAGCGCTTCGTCGAAACGCCCCGCCTTCAAGTACGCCAATCCCAGGTGCGAGTTCATGTGCGACGAGAGCGGATCTAATCGCAACAAGAGTTGAGACTCCTCAATCGCTTCCCCGTGGCGTCCTGCCAGCGTGAGGTAATGAGAGTAGGAGTGATGGGCTTCCTCGTATGTGGGTTTCAGTTCCAGGGCGCGCTTGTATTCGCGATCCGCATCGGCCCACTTCCATTCGCTATAGAACAACGCGTTGGCCAAGGAGACGTGGGCCTCCGCAAGATCCGGATTGATGCTGAGTGCGCGCAACGCAGCCTGCTTCGACAGTGCGAACGCTTTTTCAGGAGCCAAATCAGCGTCGGCCCGTTCGGCGTACACGTCCGCCAGGCCGGCGTAGGCTAGCGCGAAACTCTGGTCGAGTTCGATGGCACGCTGAAAGTACTGCAGGGCCACCGCGATGGTGGCCTCGGTCTTATTGTCGAGCAGCAGGTGGCGTCCTTTGAGATAGGCTGAATAGGCCTCCCAGCTGAGCTGCGTGGCGGGCTGAGGCGCTACGCGGCGCTGGCCCAGCCCGACATCGATACGTCGCGCGATCGCCTGGGCCACATCCGATTGCAGTTCGACCACGTCTTTGAAGCCCCGGTCGAAGCTCTCCGACCAGACGTGCATCTGGTCGCTCACGCGGATAAGCTGCGCGGTAACCCGCACACGCGAGCCGGCCTCACGCACGCTACCTTCGAGCACATAGTCAACGCCCAGCTCGTGCCCGATTTGGTCGATGCCCTTGCCGCTGTTCTTGTACTTCACCGCCGACGTGCGGGCAATGACACCGAGACGCTTCGGATCCATTGCGCCAAGCTGAGAGATCATCTCCTCCGTCATGCCATCAGCGAAAAACTCCTGGCTGGGGTTTCCCGTCAGGTTCTGGAAGGGCAGCACCACGACGCGCATTTGTACCGCCGGACGCTTCGGCGTCGCAAAACGATAGGCGATTACCGCGGCAATCAGCAGCACCATGGCGCCCAGAGCCAACCATGGTCGCACACGCGAGGCATGAAGGACCGAATGCTCAATCACCGCCGGACCGTTCGCACCTTCCCGCCCTTCGCTTGAAACCTGCGGGAACGTGGGTTCGGCGGCTGCCGCCGGCGAAGGCTTCGCAATGAACCGATACCCGCGCCGTGGCAAGGTCGCTATGACCCGCGGACGCTCCGCGTCGTCGTTCAGAACCGCCCGGATCTGCTTGATGGCCTGGTTGATGGCCAGATCGAAATCGACGAAAGTGTCGCCCGGCCAAACGTGGTCGCGCAGCTCTTGCCGGGTGATCAGCTCCCCAGGGCGGGTTGCGAGGTATGCCAGGATCTTAAATGGCTGGGGTTGCAACTTTAGAGAGGAGCCCTGTTTCCGTAGTTCCTCGGCTGTGAGGTCGAGTTCGTAGTTCTCGAAACGGATGACGCTCGGATTTTGCGTCCCTGGACGCATGGCTGTAATGGCGCTTGGCGGGGATTATAGCCCAAAAACCCCTTTCGCTCGTATGGCTTACCTCATCACGTCTCTATCACTTAGAAAGCATCGGCCGAACATTGCATCGCGGAAGCCCTCGGCGCACCGTGGCCGCTTAGGAGGACACCATGCGTAATATCCAGAAGTACCTTGCACAGCCCACTCTGATCTTTGGCGCTTTGCTAGCCATCTGCATCAGCATTTTGCTGCCGGTTCAGGCGCAGTGCCCGGCAACCCCAAACATTTTTCAAACCAGCTTGCTCGAACCGCCCCAGCCCGGAAAAGAGATAAGCACCGAACAGCTTCAGCAGATCCTCGCCTCCGGTAGCATGCCGGTCTTCGACGTGCGCTTCGAACTGGAATACGCGATCTCGCACATCCCCGGCGCCATCAACATCCCTCCCGTCAACAACACCTCTGTGGAGCGCGAAGTGAGCCAGATCTCAGCTCTCTTCCCCAACGATCTGCACGCCCAGTTCGTCCTCACTTGCAATGGTCCCTTCTGCGGCAAGAGCAAACGCGTGGCGGCCGCATTGGCCGTCGCTGGCTATGACAATTTTTATCGATATCAACTCGGCTTACCGGTGTGGCGCGCACTGGGCAACACTGTGCGAACCGATTTTGCAGGCTTTGCCTACATCTTCAATCGAGACCACACCGCCGTCTTCGTCGACGCCCGCACTCCTCAGGATTTCCTGGCCGATACAGTCGCCTGCGCCGTAAACATCCAGCCAGGCGAAGCGACTGCCGCGAATGACGATGGCCGCCTGCCGCTCTGGGACAAAGGCGCGCGCTTGGTCGTCTTTGCCGATGATCCTCAGCTTGCAAAGAAGGTCGCCGCGGAAATCGCCAAGAAAGCTTATTGGAGCAGCAGCTATTTCAGCGGCACCTTCGCGGACCTGGAAAACAGTCAACTCCGCATCCACAGCTCGCGCCGCTGCCCCAACGGCCTACCTCCTGCCGAAACGGATGATGAATAGTCCAGCCTCCGGCAGGGCTTTACAGCGCGGGCGCGCCGAGGCGCGCGGCCCGGAGAACAGATCCTGAGTCAAAAAATTGGGCCAGGGGGACCTCCGCCGTGTCATCGTCCTGGTTACCCACCGCCTGGCACGGATCCGCTTTCCTCCTTTCCCCCGCAGCCATCTGAAAGGTTTAGACCTTTCAGCGTTCCATGTGGTTCTCCATGTTCGCTAACGGCAATTCTTGCACCTACTAGAGAACGATTCCCGCTATGCGGCTCTCTTTTCCACCGCGTCGAAGATCGATGAGAGCATGTTGGGACTCCGACAGAATAATGACTCATCTCAATTATCTTGGCACTATAATCACTAGGCAAATGGCAGAACTAGCCTATCGACCCGCCTGGGGCGCCTGCTATAGGCTCGGCGCGATGATTTTTCTCGTGCTTCTTCTTTTGCAAACCAATTCTCATTTCCATCTCCTTAGGGCTCAGGAAGCAAGTGAAATTCGATGTTATTCATGCATGGGACAACCGCGGGCGGGCGGCACAGCCCAGTAAGCGAGCAACGTTGCGGTGGCCTGCCCTTTGCGGATTTGTTTTTTGCAAAGGGTGGGACACTCGGAAACCGTTCACCCCACCTCCGCAGCTGTGCAACCCTCAATTCTTACCTTTGACTGCAAAATACTTAACAAGTTGATACTGGAGTGCTATCCTGTCCCCATGTTCGTTACCACCCAGCCTCGCCGATCTCTTGATTCTTTCCCTAGCCTAGCCCCCACTCACTGTCATCTACCCCTTAACTCCCATTCTCCGTACACTCTTCAGAGTTCCGTATCCCGCAAGTTCTTTACTTGCCGCTCTTACGAAAACTGCCGGGTGTGTACCCAAAATTCCCATTCTGGAACTCACCCCACGGGGATCGCCACTGCTCTACCCCTTTTCTTTTCAACCCCTTACGCGTTGCCCGTTTCACAAGTCTTTTCTTTTGACATACATCCATCTAATGGAGGGTTGTACCCCCCTGCATGTCATCTTTCAACGGTCAAACTCCGGTTGTCGCTGGTGGTAAAGTGAAGAGCGCCATTGCGCACCGCGCAGACCAATACTTCGGAGAACCACCAATTTCTTCCATGCCCGAGAGCTACCTCGAAGCCGCCATCGAAATTGCCCAGGACGCCGGCAAAATCCTCATCGAAGAATTGTCCCGTCCGTTGGACATCGCCTACAAAGGTGATGAGGTCGATCTGGTCACGCAGGCGGACAAGCGCTCGGAACGGTTCATCGTCGAGCGCCTCACCGAATACTTTCCAAAGCACGCGATTGCCGCCGAAGAGGGAACGGGGCACGAGAGCGCTTCGGCTTCGGAATATCGCTGGCACGTTGACCCGCTCGACGGCACCACGAATTTCGCTCACGGATACCCCTGCTTTTGCGTTTCGATCGCTCTTGCCCAGGGGGATAAGCTTCTAGCGGCCGTGGTCTTCAATCCTTTTTACAATGAACTTTTCACCGCCGCGCGCGGCAAAGGCGCCACCTTCAACGGCAAAAAAATCCACGTCTCCAAAGTCGCCACGCTTTCCACCAGCCTGCTTTGCACCGGCTTTCCCGTGCGCAACCGCAAAGCCAGCCCGAATCTCCAATACTACGGCGACTTCACCCAGCACTCTCACGGCGTGCGTCGCGACGGCTCCGCCGCGCTCGATCTCGCCTCTGTCGCGGCCGGCCGCTTCGACGGCTTCTGGGAATTTAACTTGCAGAAATGGGACACCGCCGCGGGCGTCCTGCTGGTCGAAGAAGCCGGCGGTAAAGTCAGCGATTTCGCCGGAAATCCATACCAACTTGGCGGCCCCGTCATTCTCGCCACCAACGGACTGATCCACGAAGAGATGCGAGCCATGGCGCTGGAGATCTCCCGCCGGGCCCCGCCCGCTTCTACCCATTCGGCCACAAGTTCTTGAAAAGTCTTCTCTTTACGCCCTAATCACAACCTTACGCCGGGCCTATGACCTCTTTGCGCCAGCAAAGCTAGCATTCCAAGGCAACGAAGCAGCATCTTGCGCCTGCCAGAGACGCACTTTGATCCATCAACAATCCGTTGCCGTGCATCAATATTCTTAGGAGCAAGATATGCGCGCGTTCAAACTCAACGGAAGAAAGTTTCGCCTGCTTTTGGCGGCAATCCTTTGCACCATCGTCATTCCATTTCGCTCGCTCGCGGATGACAAAGAAACCAGCAATCCGTCCGCAAAATCTGCCGTAGCAAAGCCCGATTCGCCGATTCCGCTCACAGAACGCGAGCGCTGGATGCTAGACCGCATGGAGCAACTCGAGAAGCGAGTCGCCGAACTCGAATCGAAGGGCAATCTCGCGGTGGCTTCGGCCGCCGCAACGGGCAGCACAAACGTTTCAACCGTGGCCGCGACAAATGGAGCCAATTCGAGTGTCTTGCCGGTAGAAAAAGGCGTCGCTTCCGTTGCACCGCCGGGCACTTCGGCCCAAACCAAGTCTGCCAGGACGGAGCCGTTCGCGTTCGCGGACTTTACCTGGCTGACCGGCAACGCCCGCACAAAAGAATCGCCGATGGACACGAAATTCTTTACGCCAGAAATTCGGGCGGA
>Ga0137409_10000755_pt1 | contig 35406 bp, 30 predicted proteins | sample CZODoug1_16funga_FD_122059 | JGI IMG/M metagenome (GOLD analysis project Ga0137409, IMG submission 122059) | Vadose zone soil fungal communities from Angelo Coast Range Reserve, California, USA - CZODoug1_16fungal (Hybrid Assembly) | ecosystem: Environmental > Terrestrial > Soil > Vadose zone... | reverse complement strand
AGCCCCCCCTCTTCGTCAAAGGGCGGGACCCTCCGATGCCTGATGCCTCTTCACCGTCCCACCCGATCCAGAATCTCCACCAACCCCCTCTGAAGCACCCGGTCCGTCTGAAGATCGGTGGCCCAGACCTTGCCGTCGTCCTCCATGCGGCGCCGCGCCGAGCGGCGGATCTCTTCGCGCACCTGGTCCTTGGTCAGCGTCGTCTTCAGCCCGCCGTAGAACTGTTCGAAGCCCTCATAGCCCGCGGTGTCGAAATGGTCGGTGTCGGCCAGCCGGCGCAGGGCGGCTCCCCAGTGGCCCTCGCGGTACTTCTCGACGGCGCCCGAGCGGCGCAGCTCCCACTCGGCGGCGAAGAGCTCCGCCGACGGGCGGTCGTCGTCGAAGGCCACGTCGGGCGCGACGCCCTGATGGTCGACCGTCGTCCCGTTCGGCGTCGTGTAGCGCATGACGGTGAGGTACAGGTAGCGCTTCATGAGCATGGACGAGAGCAGGATCGGCGCCTGGCCGACGCCCTTCCCGTACGTGGTCGCGCCGATCAGCGTCGCGCGCTTGTGATCCTTGAGCGCGCCGGAGAGGAGCTCGCTGGCCGACGCGGAGGCGCGGTTGACGAGGCAGACCATCGGCATGCTCTCGTAGTTGCTGCGGACCTTGGTGACCATGCCCTGGTCGAGGCTCAGCCCCGGGATCGTGAGGCCGCCGATGCCGGGCTTGTACTTGGTCACGATGTTGGAGATCGTGAGCCCCTGCGCGAGGAAAAGGTCGGCGACGCCCGTGGCCGCCGGGAGCGCGCCGCCGGGGTTGTGCCGCAGGTCGAGGATGAGTCCCTTCATGCCCTGGCGCGCGAGCGTATCCAGGGCGGACTGCGTCTCGCGCACGAGCGACATGTCGAAGATCGTGAGTCGCAGGTAGCCTACCCCCTGCCCGAGATATTCGGCGCGGACGTCCTTGACCGACGTCTTCCGCGCGGCGATCCGGAACGCATACTCGCGTCCGGCGCGGCGGAGGGTGAGCTCGAGCGTGTCTCCCGCGGGCAGGCGGAGCAGTTCGGGCCATTCCTCCGCCTTCAGGGAGGCGGCCTTTCTCCCGCGGATCTCGAGGACCTCGTCGTCGATCTCGATGCCCTCCTGGTACGCGGGATAGCCGTACTGCACGTAGGCCACGACCACCCTTCCGCCGCGGTTCTGCAGCATCAGGCCCGAGAATTCCTGGCGGCCCTCGCCCTGCATCATCTTGGCCAGGCGGTTCATCTCCTCGTCGGTGAAAAGGTGCGAGTACGGGTCCCCCGTGGCTGCGACCATCGCGCGCGCGGCGGCGTCGGAGAGCGCGATGAGGTCGGCCGAAGGATCGGCGGTCTCGGCCGCCTCCAGGGCATCCTCCAGGCTGGCGCTGCCGAGGATGCCGTCCCGGACCGCCGCGGCCTTCGCCTCGGAGGCCATCGACTTGATGCCGGCGACGACGAGGTCCGCCTCGTCGAGGCGCTCGGAGTCGATGTATGACTGAAGCAGATGGCGCTTCACTTCGCGGAGGTAGGCGCGGGCCTTGCGGAGGTCGCCCGCGTCCGGATCGGCCGCGGCGGCGCGGAAAAGGAGCAGCAGAAGCACGAGACCCCGACCCAGCTGTTTCATCCGCGCCTCGTTGAACGACTGAAGAAGTATACGTCCTCCGGCGGAAAGGGGGGAGGCCCATCGCGGTTTATGCATAATATGACTAGATTTCCCCATGACAATCGCTATGCTTTCTGTCGATGGACCGGACGTGCCAGCTCTGCAAGGGGCCGGCGGTCCGGGATGACTGCTACGTGCGGCTGGAGAGCGGGGACCACCCCGCTTGCCGTGCATGCTGGGAGCAGCTCTTCCTGGACCCCCGACGGGTCTTGAGGACCCTCTACAACCCCCCGCTGGACCAGACTCCCCCTCCGTTTCGCGCGCTTCGAAGCTGAGGTTCAATCCATTTTTATGCTTGAAGTACATAGCGCATGGGTTACGATGAAGTTGGCGTGACGAAGGATCTGAACAAGATGTATATCCGCACGCGCGAGGACGCGATCGAGAGCCTGTCCGAGATCCTGGACCTGCCCGACCGGCGGGACCAGATCATCCAGGCCACCGTCCGCATCATGCTCTGCCTCGAAGTCGAGCCCCGCCTCTTCCTCGCCGACTGCCAGGCCCTCCTCATCGAGGGCGGCCTCGAAAACCTCCGCGACCGCCGTAAGCTCGCCGTCGAAGCCGCCGAGAACCTCCTCGTCGGCGTCGTCGACCCCGACGAGGACCGTCTCTTCGAGGAGGTCGCCTCCGCCCTCGACGCCCTGCGCTTCGTCGATGTGGTCCGCCAGGTCTTCCCGACGGTCCACTCCGACCGCTGGCAGATCGCCCGCGCCATCCTCCTCTACGAGTCGGGCATCCGCGAGCAGATCACCGCAGCGGTCCGCGCCCACGGCGACTCGGCCCGCGTGGACCAGGCGCGCCAGGCCGTCGAATCCATGATCGCCGCGCTCCGTCCCGACTGGAGCGACCGCCTCGGCACCATCCGCAGCGCCTGCCTCGACGCGCTCAAGCGATCGAAGACGGTCGACGCCGACCAGGTGCATCCGGAGGCCGAAGCGCTCTTCGAGCTCTTCGCGACCTCGGACGAGCGCGCCCCGGCGCTGCTGGCCGCGCTGGACCGGGACGACGCGGCCGGGGTCGAGGATCAGATCGTGCGGCTGCGCGAACTGGCGGCGGCGGCGAGGGAGCTGCTCAGTCCGCCCCCGACCGGACCCGGCCAGGCCCGCGAAGTCGCCTGAATCCCCGCCTTCCCCGCGGACAATTCCAGTTTTTCCATTGACTTTTACATTTCATAAGTTATAAATCAGGCGGTCCGTCGTAGAGAGAGAGGTCCGCCATGTACATCCGCCACCAGGCCGATGCGCTCGACGCGCTCGCCCAGATCCTCGACCTCCCCGAACGCCGCCAGCAGATCGTCCAGTGCACCATCAAGATCATGCTCTGCCTCGACGCCGAGCCCCGCACCCTCCTCACCGACTGCCAGGCCCTCCTCATCGAGGACGGCCTCGACGCCCTCCGCCGACGCCGCCAGGACGTCCTCGTCCAGCAGGAGACCATCCCCATCGTCATCCTCGACCCCGAAGGCGACCGCCTCTTCGAGGCCGCCGCCACCGCCCTCGACGCCCTCCGGCTGACCGACGTCGTCCGCCGCGTCTTCCCCGACCTCCGCCACGAGCGCTGGATCGTCGCCCGCGCCCTCCTTTCCCACGAGGCCGAGATCCGCGCCCAGGTCGCCGCCGCCATCAAGGACCGCGTCCAGTCCGACGTCTTCCGCTGCGCCCTGGGATCCGTCAAGTCCATCCTCGCCGGCGTGCATCCGATGTGGATCGACCGGGCCGGCACCCTGCGCGCCGCCTGCCTGGACGTCCTCAAGGGTGCCAGCCTCGCCGACCCCGACGACCTGCACCGGGAAGCCGACCTCCTCTTCGAACTCGTCGCCCTCTCCGACGAGCGCGCCGCCGCGCTTCTCGTCGCACTCGACCGGGAACCCGAGGACGCAGTCCGCCAGATCGCGCGGCTCTACGAGGCGCTCGACGCCGTGCGCTCCCTCGCGTCGGCGCCCGCGTCGCCTGCACAAAAGGACCGTGACGCGGCCTAAGTCTTCGCGCGACCCGTCCCCGCGTGCTATCATGGCCGGTCATGTACATCCGCTCGAAGGATGAGGCCATGGCGGCGATGGGCGCGATCCTCGAGCTCCCCGGCCGCTCCGCCCAGATCATCCAGGCCACCGTCAAGCTCGCCGTCTGCCTCGACTCGGAGGCGCGGATCTTCATGATGGACGTCCAGGCGGCGCTGATCGAGGGCGGACTGGACGCCTTCCGCAAGCGCCGCGAGGCCGCGATGGCCCATCTCAGCGACACGAAGATCCGCCGCCGCGCGCCGGGCATCGACGTGAAGAAGGACGCCCTCCTGTCCGAGATCGGCGCCGAGATCGACGTTCTCAAGATGGTGAAACTGCTGTCCGACGTCTTCCCTGCGGCGGCCGCCCGGCATCCGCAGTGGGAGCTGGGCCGCTTCATCCACGAGAACCAGGGCTACGTGCGCGAGGCGATCGAGGCCGGCCTGCGACGCCGCGGCAAGCCCGAGCACGCCGCGCTCGAGGCGAAGGTCGTCGCCCGGATCGAGGAGAAGAAGCCCTGGTGGCCGGAATGGGCCGACTCGATCAAGCAGGCCTGCGCCCATTACGTGCACACCCTGTCGAAGGAGGGCGAGGTGCACCCCGGCGCGAACGATCCTGAAACCCTGTTCTATCTGATTGCGATGAGGGAAGAGCGCGCCCGCGACGTGCTCCGCCATATGGCCGGAACCTCCGACGACCTGAAGGGGTATCTCTCCGGCCTCCGCACCCGCCTGAACCTGGTCCTCCTGGCGCAGCAGGAGGAGGCCGCCCGATGATCTACGTCCGCAACAAGGCTGAAGCCCTCGACGCCGTCGCCTCCGTCCTCGCCCTGCCCGAGCGCCGCCAGCAGATCGTGCAGCTCACCGTCCGCATCGCCATGTGCCTCGACTCCGAAGCCCGATCCTTCCTGGCCGACTGCCAGGCGGGCCTCATCGAAAGCGGCCTCGAGTCCATGCGCAAGCGGCGCCACGAGCTCCTGGCCGCCCACCAGGAGGAGGCGCCCGAGGCGATCGTCATCCTCGACAGCACCGAAGACCAGCTTCTCGAGCAGGTCGGCATGGCCCTCGACACCCTGCGTCTCTCCGAGATCGTGCGCCAGGTCTTTCCCGCGATCCGCGAGAAGCACGCCGCGTGGGAAGTCGCACGGACCTTCCTCGCCGCGGAAGAGGAGGTCCGCAAGGTCATGGTCGAGGCGGTGCGCGCCCACGGCTCCGGCGACAGCAAGACCTACGAACGCTGCCGCGCCGAGATGGAGCGCCGCATCGGCGCCGCGACCCCGACGTGGATGGCGACCCTTCCCACGCTCGAGGCCGCCTGCGCCGAAGTCGCGCCCGGCGACCCTCACCTGCTCGCGTCGATCGCCGTCGACGACATGCGCGCCGACCTGGTCGTCGACCTCCTTGCCCACAAGCGCGAGGAGGCCCTCGACTACCTCGAGACGGTGAAGCAGCGGATCGATACCCTTCATTCGCTGGAGAGCTCCTCCAACGGATAGGCCTCTTCGGGAGCGTTCCTCGGCCGAGCGCCCCGCCTCGTCGACAGTGCTTGACGAACTCCGAGGGGTTCGACATTTTCCGCGATGTGAAGCCAGCCGAAAGGCTGATCCTGAAGCGCGAAGCCGTCTTACTGGTCGCGGCGTTCCTGACGATCGTCGGGAGGGATCAATCCCGCGAGTTTCTCGAGCACGGCCTTTCCCGCGTCGCACCGACGGGAGGCCCGCTTCAGCGGCGGCTGCCGGTCAGGAGCACCCAGACCGTCCGCAGGCAGACGACCAGGTCCAGTCCCAGCGAATAGTTGTAGATGTACGCCAGGTCGAAGCGCATTTTCTCATACGGCGCGCTCCCATACCGGCCATAGATCTGGGCAAGCCCCGTCATCCCCGGCCGCACCAGTTGACGGACGTTGTAACCCGGCACCGATATCCGATAGGCGTCCGCAATCTCCGGCCGCTCCGGTCGCGGGCCCACCAAGCTCATCTCCCCCTTGAGGACGTTCCACAATTGCGGGAGCTCGTCCAGTCCCAGGGCTCGCAGCCGACGTCCGATCCGGGTGACCCGGGGATCGTCTCGATCCGACAGCACCGGCCCGGTTCCCGTTTCCGCATCCGCTCTCATGGTCCGGAGCTTCAGGATCCGGAACAACTTCCCGCGGCGGCAGATTCGAGTCTGGTAGTAGAAGATCGGGCCCGCCGACCCCATCGCAATCAGGAGGGCCAGGACCGCGAGCAAGGGGGAGAGGAGCAGCAACAGCACAAGCGAGGCGACGATGTCGATTCCCCGCTTGATGGCTGCCTTGTCCCGGTCCTCCAGCGGAGAGCGAATCTCGAAGATTCGAAGGTCGCCCAGGGTCGGGCCGAGCGCCAGCCGGGAGATGATGCTGTCCCAGGCCGTCGGCACGACGTAGACGGAAACGGACGGGGGCAGCACCTCCAGCATGCGGAGGATGTCCTCCTCCCTGAAGGATCTCCGGACCAGATACACTTCATCCGGACGCGTTTCCTTGAAGAGCGCCTCGGGCGCTTGCAGGCATTGCTCGTCACGCGTCATACAGCGGGAGCTTTCGTCGGGATAGATGGGGCGTGCCCTCGACGGAAGCGTCCGCAGGGCGTGGAGGAAATTGTCCGTCTCCTTCCAGGGCCCGAGCAGGAGCACGCGGTCGCGTCGCCGGCGCTCCAGTCGCTGAAGCAACCAGAACAGCGGAAGGAGGAGGCTCAACCCCAAGGCCGAGTGGCGAAGGGTGCCTCCCCAGGAGCCCGGAAGGGGCGGCAGGAGCAGGGGGAGCAGAGCAACCAGAAGCGAAGTCAGCGCGACACGGCCGAGGAGCCAGCGCGACGTCACCTTCCTCAGGGGCCGGAACAGGGAGCAGAGCCAGCCGGCGAGGATCTGTCCGAACACCACGAGGGCCAGACCGGGGGACAGCGACGCCGTGCCGTGTCCGGCTCGACTCAGGAACCAGGCCGCCGCGGCCGCGAACCCCAAGACCACGACCCGCGCGAAACGGTTTTCCGCCAGCCGCGAAACGAACAGGACGAGCCGCGCGAGCTTCAGATTCCGCGGTGAGTACGCGCGGCGCAGGCCGGCCCCGGGGTCCGCCGCGACAGACGCGGCCAAGGCGCCGCTTCCGTCTGCTTCGGCCCCAGGGTCAGCCATGATCCTTCTTGCTCCACCCACCGTGCGGCTCGGCCGAGGGCATCCACGCCGGCCGCAGAGATTCGACGTTGCATTCCTTCAGAACGCAGTGAATATACCAGTCGCTCCCCGGATGTCAATGGGCCCGTCCGTTTGCGGGCCCAACCTCGGATCACCCCCTGGTCGGCGGTCCGATTGACTTCCCCGAGAGACAGTTCTATGATTCCTAGGCCCGTGAACACCTTTGGCGCCAGGCTGGTGCGACCGACCGTCGTGAAGTATCGATGGCTGGTCCTCGAGATGGTTTCGCGAGATCTGAAGAGTCGCTACCGGCGCTCCGCCCTCGGGCTCTGCTGGACCCTTCTGAACCCGATTCTCTACATGAGCGTCTACAGTCTGGTCTTTTCCTTCTACCTGAGGGCCGGGATCGAAGCTTACGTGGTGTTCGTGATGTCCGGGCTGCTCCCGTGGCTCTGGTTTTCCGGGGCCATCTCCGACGGAACGGCCTCCATCGTCAGCGGGGCCAGCTTTCTCCGGGGAACGAAGTTTCCGGCCGCCGTCCTGCCCGTCGTCCCCGTGCTCTCTCACCTCATGAACATGCTCTTTTCGCTTCCGATTCTCTTCATCCTCATGGCGATTCACCACCGATCGGGAGGACCGTGCCTGCTGGCCCTTCCGCTGGTCATGCTCTCCCAGGGTCTGCTCATGGCGGGGATTTCATCCATTGCCGGCACCTACAATGTGTTCTACCGGGACTTGCAGCAACTGATCGGTCATCTCCTGACGTTGCTTATGTTCTTGCATCCCATCATGTATCCCCTCGCCACCATCCCCAAGTCGATGCAGACCTACGTGGAGTGGAGCCCCTTGACGATCCTCTTCCGGAGTTACCAGCAGATCTTCTATGAAGGGGTCTTCCCGGACTTCCGAAAGCTCAGCCTGGTCTGCCTCTTCAGCGTGGGAGTGCTGCTGCTGGGGGGACTGCTGCTCCGCCGCCAAGAAGAGTACTTCGCCGACAGCCTATGACCGGCTCCATCGTCCTGAATCGCGTCGGGAAATGCTTCAGGCGCTATCCGGGCACGCCGGTGACCACGCTGAAGGAAGCCGTGCTTCACGGGTGGCGCCGCGGCGGCCGTGCCGATCAGGTCGAGGCGCTGAAAGACGTCTCCTTTGAAATTCCATCCGGCACGGTCACGGGCCTCATCGGGCGTAACGGATCCGGCAAGAGCACGCTGCTTCGCCTTCTCGCGGGAATCTACCGGGCGACGACCGGCACGGTCGAGATTCAGGGGCGGGTGTCCTCCCTCCTGAGCCTGGGACTGGGCTTCCATCCCGACTTGACGGGGCGTGAAAACGTGCGGATGGAGGGGTTGGCCCTCGGGCTCACGCGCAGGGCCGTCCTGGAGCAGATGGACGAAATCATCCGCTTCGCGGAGCTCGAGGACGTGATCGACGAGCCCGTGAGGACCTACTCGACGGGAATGTACATGCGCCTGGCGTTCTCGATCGCCACCACCGTCGACCCGGACGTGCTGCTCCTCGACGAAGTGATGGCGGTCGGCGACGCGAGCTTCGCCGAGAAGTGCCGCGCCCGCATGGAGCGGTTCAAAAATCGCGGCAAGTCAATTCTCCTTGCCAGCCACGATCTGGCGATGATCGAAACATGGTGCCAGGGGGCCCTGTGGCTGGATCGGGGTGAATTGAAATATCACGGACCCGCCGGCGAGACCGTCCGGCGATACTCGGAGAGCCTTCAAGTCCCCTCCCCGACCCCGGTGACCTGAAGACGTCGCCGGACTACGACGCTCCTGCTCGCGACGCCGGTTTATTCTTAGAGCACCTAAACAAATGATCAACTTTGGAGGCGAATAGGCCGATGAACCATGTGGGAATTGAGAGAAGGGGATCCCATGGCGCGCGCGCTTCTCACCGACGAGCTTTGGGAGTTCATCAAGCCGTTACTTCCCGCCCCAAAAGACCGCCGCTTCCGGTTTCCGGGCCGAAAACCAATCGACAATCGGTTGTGTCTGAACGGGATCCTCTTCGTGCTGAAGACCGGGATTCCTTGGGAGGATCTTCCGCTCGAGATGGGCTGCAGCGGCATGACCTGCTGGAACCGATTGCACGAGTGGCAACAGGCCGGAATCTGGGACAAGATCCATCAAGCGCTCTTGGATCGCCTCAACGCGGCGGACCAGCTCGACTGGGAACGTGCGATCGTCGACTCTTCATACGATCGCGCCGTAGCAGGGGGGGCGACACTGGCCCCAGCCCCGTCGACAGGCGCAAACTGGGCAGCAAGCACCATCTGATCGTTGACGGTAACGGTGTTCCGCTCGCCACGATCCTGACTCAGGCCAACCGCAACGACACCACGCAACTCCTGCCCTTGGTCCAAGCCATTCCTACGATTGCGGGAAAGGTCGGCCATCCTCGGCATCGACCCGATGAGGTCTATGGAGATCGGGGATACGATTCTGAGCAGCATCGCCAGGAGCTTCGAGACCTCGGCATCAAGCCGTTCATCGCGCGACGCTACACGGAGCATGGCAGCGGACTCGGAAAGATCCGATGGGTCGCGGAGCGCACGTTCTCCTGGCTTCATCGCTTCCGGCGATTGAAGATCCACTACGACCGTCGCCCGGACATCCACGAGGCCTTCCTCACACTCGGCTGCGCGGTGATCACCAGGAACTGTCTACAGCGGTCTTACTTTTACGCGCTCTTAAGGAAGTCTCTGTGTCCTCTTCTCCTCCCCCGGTGCCGGAAGGTACCACCCCGCTCCCGGACTGGCTGCTGTCCTTCAGCAGAAGTCCTGCACACGCGTCCCTGGTCGCGCGCTTCAAGAAACGCGAAGGACGGATGACCCCGGTGGAAGAAACCGCTCTGCTCTTCGCCGTGATCCAGCGTCTCCGGCCTCGCTGGAGTCTGGAGATCGGCACATTTTTTGCGAACACGACGCGCATCATGGCCGAGGCCGTGGCGGAGGCCGGGATCGACGGCCGAATTTTCACCATCGATCCGTTCGGCCAGGAACGAGTGCCCGGCATTCTGGGATCCTGGCCGGAATCCTTATCCTCCGTAGTCGGATTCCATCCCTGGAATTCCATGCAGTATTTCCTCGATCTGGAAACCCGGAGCATCGCCAAAGGCGCAGATTCGCCGCTGGGAGTCGTCTTCGTCGACGGCCATCACACCTTCGAGTACGCACTCTTCGACATCCTCCGCTCGGCCGACCATCTGCTTCCCGGCGGAGTCATCTTCGTGGACAACCTGGAGCAGGACGGGCCAAAGTCGGCGACTCTTCAGTTCCTCCGCTGGAATCCGGCTTGGACGCTGTTCTACCAGGGCAAGCTGTATGACGCCGTCACCCTGGATCCCTCCGTCATCACGCCCCTGCGCGATGAGGACCTGCTGTGGGGAATTCTGCTGGCACCGGACGGAATTCAAGCCGCGCGGCAGACGATCAAACTCATGAAGCGGGGCATCCCGTATCTCCCGCTCCGCTCGCTCACGTTCAATCTCCGCCGCGTCAGTCGGCCGGGTAGGCTGCATCTCAAACTTCTTTACTATTCGGTTCCCTACGACTTTCACCTCACCAGCCGGGGGATGTCCTATAAACAAGCTGCGGGGGAAACCTTCATTTCCGGGAAGGACTCCAGCGCGACAATCGAGTTCCCGACGCCGGTCTCGCTCGACCCGGCCGCCTCCGGCGTGAACGTCTGCTACGAACTGGAATTGTCCTACCGAAGCGAGGACGCGGCAGACGCGTACGTTGTGCTTGACGCGCGGGAACCCGTTGTGCTTCAGTGAGCCGACGACGCGGCCAGGGCGTCGCGATGCGAAGGAACGACCCGTGACCGAACCGGATCCGCTCCGCGACCTCCTTGCAACTCCGTTCGACGAGCGGAAAAAGCAGGCTTTTCTCGAGCATCTCCAGGGCTCCGAACGATTGGCTCCCTTCATCGACTTCGTCGTCCGCCAGCTCCTTCCTCGGGATCACCATCGCGTCTTCTGGGGCGACCGGCTGATGACGATCGACAAATCGATGGGATTTCTCGACGACCCCCGCTTCGTCGCCGCCTGGGAACGAGTTCGGGGCGCGCATGTCTACGACCAGTACGACGCTTCACAGTCGATCGCCTGGCGTCTGCATACCCTGATCTGGGCGGCGCGACAGGCCTTGCATCTTCCGGAAGGCGATCTCGTGGAATGCGGAGTCTTCCAGGGCGACATGTCCTACGCGGTGTACCATGCCGCAGGCGTGGCGGGCTCGGGGAGACGCATGCAGCTCTTCGACTCCTTCGAAGGGATCGATCCGAAGCGAGCCCTGCCGGGAGAATACGGTCTCAATCCGAATCTCCTGAACCTGGCGAATTCGCACTATGAAAAACAGGGACTGCATGATTCCGTTCTGCGACGCTTCGCCCCGTATCCCGAGGTCAGCGTCCACAAGGGCTTTCTGCCCGAGGCCCTGGAGGGACGGATCCCCGACAAGATCGCCTGGCTCCATGTGGATCTGAACGCGGCGAGACCTGAGGTCGAAACCCTGGAGCGTCTCTTCGAGCGCATCGTGCCGAGCGGTTTCGTCATCCTCGACGACTATGGATGGCTCGTCCTTCGCACCCAGAAGAATGCCGAGGACGATTTCTTCACTGCACGCGGATACGAGGTTCTGGAACTTCCGACGGGGCAAGGCCTCGTTGTGAAGCGTCCTTGAGAAGCCGCGCCCTCCGCTACTTCGTCGACTTTCACGCTTCGCGGGGCGGGCGGTCGCGATTTCGAATATTTGATCCGCGTGGCTCCGGGGTTTCTAGAATATAAGACTTGAACGATTTTCTTCTCATCCGGTCATGAAGCCCCCCGGGAACGGTTTTTACGATTTCCGGAGAAGGACGCCAGGATGAGTCCGAGGGAACATCGGTAGCAGCCCATGGGAATCGGCGTTAGCGATCTGGACATCCTGATTCGACTTCAGGAGGGGAAATTCCTTCCCCCCAAGCCTTGGGTCGTGGAAATCGGCGCCCAGCAGATCTCCAACAACATCCTGTCCGCCGAGGCACAGCTCGCCAGGCTTGCCGAGCTGTTCAGGGCGGAAGGCTCTCCTCCGCTCTTCACTCCCCGCCCTACGACGATCGTTCATGGCGCCATGGAGCATCTTCAGGAAAGCGCCCCCCTGGCGCGCCATTTCTGGAAGTGGCTGGGTTTTCAATACAGCTCCATCGACATCGATGAAAGCCCGGAAAGCATTCCTCTCGATCTCAATGTCGACTCCGTCCCGCCGGAGCATCACGGACGCTATGATCTCGTGACCAATCTGGGCACCACCGAACACGTGGCCAACCAGTCGAATGCGTTCAAGATCATCCACGAATTGACGGCCTTGGGCGGGGTCATGTTTCACAACCTGCCGGCTCAGGGAATGCTCACCCACGGCATCGTGAATTACAATCCTAAGTTTTTTTGGATGCTGTCGCGAAGCAACGGCTATCGATGGATCTACGCGGACTACCGGAGCGACGCCCACTACTACGAATTGCCCCAAAGCGTCGTCGATGAGTTTGCCCGCCTCGAGCCCAGCATCGTCGAGCGAAGGCACTACTATAAGGTTGCCGACAGCGGACTCTTGATCGTCCTTCAAAAGGTGTTTGATTCGCCGTATGTGCCGCCTCTGGATGTCCCCAGTGGTGCGGCCATCCAAAACGAGATCCTCAGGAAACGCTATTGGAGTGTCTTTGAGCCTCGCCCCTTCGACGATCAGATCTGGAAGCGTCAAGCCCCCGAAGCGGCCCCGTCCGCCGAAGCCCCGTCCACAGCTACGAACGCCCGCAACCCTCAGGTCGCCAAAGTCAGGATCGCGGGAAGCGGGGAGATTGCGAGCCCTTGGGATCGGGGCGACACCTGGGCCGTGGCCGGGGCGGCCTTTCTGGCGTTCGCCCTCCGCATCCTCATGGCGGCTCTCTCCCCCGTCGTCGGGGCGGACGCATATGCCTTCCTGCTCTTCGCGAGCGAGCTTCGCCGGGGCTTCTGGCAGCAGGGACTTTCGGATGGAATCCATCCGGCCTATCCCCTGGCCATCGCCGGCCTGGAGCCACTTCTCGGCGGCGAGGCCTCCGGTTATGCGCTGTCGATCCTGTTCTCCTCGCTCTCCCTCTTGCCGTTCTACGCGCTCGTCCGGGATGTGGCGGGCCGCCGCGTGGCGCTACCTTCCGCGCTTTTTTTCGCCTGCCTCCCGTTCCACATCCTCGTGCAGGCGGACATCATGAGCGAGGGGATGTTCCACTTTTTCTTCATCTCCTCTGCAGCGTTCTCCTGGTTAGGCGCCTCGCGGAGCAGCTGGCGGGACTACGCGCTGGCCGGATTGACCGGAGGGATGGCGTACCTGACCCGGCCCGAAGGGATCTACACTCCCCTCGCGACGCTCGGAGTGACCGCTCTAGTCATGTTTGCGGCGCTGCGTCGGAAAAGGCCCTTGGAACTCCGAAACATCGCCTTCGCGGCGGGATCCCTCATGATATTCCTGTGCCTGGCGTTCCCCCTTCTCCTTCAGTTCAAGGCGATGACGGGGCGCTGGGTGCCCTCGAAGCGAGGGAGCGTGGAAAGCGCTCTTCGAGCCTTCGGAATCGGCGACGGTCGTTCGCGCAACTGGCCGGGAGCCCTCCGCAAATCCGCCCTCATCGCCCTTGGAGTCGGACTGGTCGTCCTCCCCGCGGCCGCCTTGGGAGTGTCGGCGGCGCGCCGCCGCATGAAATGGGTCGGGGCCGCGTATTTCATTTGTCTTTCGATCGGCTATGCCCTCCCTGCGGCGGCTGCGTCGGCCGGCGGCTACGCCTTCACCCGTCGATACCTGCTGATTCCGATTCTCTTCCTGCTGCCTTTTGCTCCAGTCGCCTGGATCGCTTTGGCGGATCGCTTCGCTTGGCGCTGCAGCCCCCGGGCAAGGGCCTGGGCGACCTGGGTCGTTCTGACGCTCGCGCTGGCGGCGGGGGCGCTCCGCGCGGTCCATCCGAGACGAAACGATCAGCTTCCGATCAAGGAGGCGGCCATCTGGCTGCACGAACGAGCCGTTCCCGGGACGAGCGTTCACGCCAACACCAGCAAGGCGATGTGCTATCTCGGAAGCCGGACCCGGGAGCTCCCCGTCGCGTCGACGGCTCTGGAAGCGCTCCATCTCCCGGAGGGAGAATATGCGCTGGTTGTGGAGCCGAAACTGACGCTGTTGAATCCGGAAGGAATGAACATCCTGAGCAAGCGGTTCGCGCGCATCGCCCGCTTCCCGTCGCAGGGTGGCTCCCGGATCGACGTCGTGTCAATCTTCGCCGCCCCGCCGCCGCGATAGAGGCGGCCATCCCGTCGCTGAATCCGCTGCTTCTAGACGACCGCTTTGTCCCCGGCGACGCTCAGTTTCGTCTTGTCGGTGCTCGAAGCCGGAACCGACAACAGTCGCCGGAGCCAGGTGCGGCCGGGCATTTCGATCAGGCGCCAGGTGACGAGGGACAATCCGACGCACGTGAGCAGGCAGAGACCTAGGCGCATCAGATCGCCGAGCAGGATGCGGGTCGTGACGGCCGGCGGAGAGCTCATCCCCACTCTCTCCATCACCACGAGGTGCAACAGGTAGAGTGAGTAGCTGGCTTCCCCGCAGAGCAGGATCCAGCGGCCGGACAGCCCTCTCACGACGAAGCTCTGGTAGCGCGCGCAGCAAAAGGTCAGGAGCGCAAGAAAGGGCGCGAATCCGAAGCACATATGAAAGAGCACGAAGAATCTTTGCCATTCCGGACGGAATTCGGAGGGCAGGCCGAACATCATCATGAAGATGACGGCCGTTCCCGCGATGCTGCCGAGAAGGAGCCAGCGGCCGATTCTCTGCTCCCGATCGCCCGGCGAGGTTTCCCGCTGCTTCAGGAACAGCTCGGCGGTCAGACAGCCGAGGATGAACCCCTGAATCCGCGAGTACGGCGAGAAGTACAGCAGCCATCGAAAGTAGGAATTCTGTACATCGACGGAGACCGGCCCATAACGCGTCGCTGCGGCGGCCATGATCGGAGCCCGATTCGCGATGACGACCGCCACGAGGGAGAGGGCCGCAACGATGTAGACCGCCGTGCAGAGCGCCAGCTTCGACTTGCTTCGGATCCTGCTGATCAGGAAGCACAGCAGCGGATACATCAGATAGAAGAACCACTCGACGCTGATCGACCAGGCCACCGAGGGAAGCGGTCCGAATAGCAGAATCAGCGAACGATCGCCGAAGGGCTTGTACAGCCACGACTGGACCATCGCGAGATAGTAAGGGAGCGCCGCTCCTGCGTGCGGAGTGAGCTGATAGTAGGAATAGCTGTTGAACAGATCGAAGGCGAGGCCCAGGAAGTAGAGCGGGTAGAGCCGCGCGAAGCGCGCCACGAAGAAGTTATAGACCCCTCGGCCGCCTTGCTCCAGAATCGGGCTGGAGTAGTTGTAATGGATGACGAATCCGCTGAGCACGAAGAACAGCTCCATCGCCAGCCCGGGCAGGCTCCCGAAGACGGAATGCCAGATGGGCACCTCCCCGGGAACGGGAGCGAACTTGTGCAGGCCGTGTCCCAAAGCCACCATGAAAGCGGCGATAAAACGCAATCCGGTCAGCGCGGGAATCGGGGGCGAACTGCTTTCCTTGAACATTGAACTCCTTGTCTGGGGCACGGCATCCTACCCGCGGCACCGGGAAAACCGCAAACAACATTGCCTTCGCGATTATCGCCGGGTCGGAGCCAGAACCTCCTGATAGAGCGCTTTGATGCCTTTCAGAAAGTTCTCCATCGACAGGTCTTCGGCCCGCCGTGCCGCGCCCCGCGCGTAGCGCTCGTAGCGCCCGGCGTCTCCGAGAATCGCGCGGATCGCCTCCGCCAGCGCCACCGGATCGCGCGGCGGAACCGTCAACCCCGTGACGTCGTGCGGACCGACCTCCGGGACTCCCGTCGGCAGATCCGTGTTGACGACCGGCTTCCCGAAGGCCATCGCCTCCAGTTGAACCAGACCGAAGGCTTCATTCGCCGCCACGGACGGCAGCACGAACAGGCGGCAGCGCGAGAAGACGTATGAAAGTCGGGAGGCCGGCAGCCGACCGAGGAAATGGACCCGGCATCTCAGCCCCAGTCGACCCGCCCGCACCTCAAGGTCCGAACGGAGGGGACCGTCGCCGACGATTACGAGCGGCGCCTCGATGGAACGCATCGCCTCGAGAAGATATTCGACCCCCTTATAGGGCACCAGCCGACCGACGAAGAGGATGTAACCGTCTGCGGGAAGCTCGAAGGGCTCCACGTCCCGTCTCAGCTCGCTCGCCCGCGGGCCGAACGGAACGACGACGCAGCGGTCCCGGACTTCCCGCAGCGTCTCGGAATGCTCCAGGAGCCGGCGCGAAGACACGATGATCCGGTCGCAGCGATCCAGGAACCGGGACAGAAGAGGCGCATAAAGAGGCTTCAGCCAGGCCTGGCGGACGATGTCGCTGTGGTAGCTCAGCACGATCTTCCGGCCCCGACCTCCTTCCAGAAGGGCACACAGTTCGGCCAGCGGGAAAGGGTGATGGAGGTGAACGAGGTCCGCGTCCTTCGCAAGCCGGTAGAAGTCCGATACGAACTGGACCGAGAGCGGCATGGACAGAAGCGTCGCCGGAGCGACCGACCGGGTGACGAGAGCTCCAGCCGCGCTCCGCTCGTCGAGTTGCCGCTTCCGGTCGCATGCAAGGACGCGGACCTGGAATTCCGGCCCGAGTCCTTCGGCAAGGTCCTGGACCACCCGCTCGACCCCTCCGATCCAGGGCGGGTAGAACTTGTTGACTTGGAGGACTCGATTCACAGAAGGCTCCGCTGAAGGATCCCGTGGATCCGCTCGACCACGTCGTCCCACGAGAACAAACGGGCCCGCCGCAATCCCCGTTCGCGCAGTTCCTGCCGGCGACCCTCGTCGTCGAGCACCCCACGGATCGCCTGCTCCATCTCCCCGACCGACAAGGGATCGAAATACTCGGCGGCGTCGCCGCAGACTTCCGGAATAGAGGCGGCGCGCGATGCGATCACGGGAGTACCGCAGGCCATCGCCTCCAGAGGGGCGAGGCCAAACCCTTCGTAGAGCGAAGGGAACAGTAAGGCGACCGCGTCGGAGTACAGGGCCGGGAGTTCCTCAGGAGGAACATAGCCCGGAACGATCACCCGTTGCGGACGGCGGAGTCCGGCCAGAGCGCGCGGCACGTAGTCCCGATCCTGGAGGAACGTGCGTCCGGCAAGGATTAGACGCAGGTTTCCGTCGCCGACGCGGTCGAACGCTTCGAGGGCCCGCTGAAGATTCTTGTGAGGACGATGATCGCCGACGGCCAGCAGATAGCTTCCCGGAGCATATCGCCCGCTTCCGGGAGGCTGAGGACGGAAACGCGCCGGATCGACGGCTTCCGGCACGACGATCACTTTCCGGGACGAAAGACGATATCTGAGCAGGAGGTCGCGGCGCGTGTTTTCGGACACGGCGATCACGATCCTGGCGCTCTCGAGCATTCGGGGCAGCACGTGTCGGTAATAAACCTGGAGCCGAGGATAGAGGAGAGGATAAAGGAGAGGGGTCAGATCGTGAACGGTCACGACCTGCGGTGTCGGAGACAGAAGGACGGCCTCGGGCACGGGGGCGTAGAGGGCGCCGGCCCGGTCCCGGAACAGGAGCCATCGAAGCGTGGATTGCGTCCAGCAGTTCCGCCGCAGATGCCCCAGGGCGCCGTGCTGCGGCGAAAGGCCGGGATAGACGCCCCGAACCCGGTCCGGAAATGATCGCTGCAGGGATTCCGAGGAGGTGTAGGCGACGTAGCCCTCCTTGAGAAGCAGCCGGCGGACGACCTCCGAAGTGTAAAGCCCGACGCCGGTGGCGGGCTGATACAGGAACGTCGCGTTGATTGCGCAGGGGCGCATCATCGAAAGCGCTTGTTCAAAGATTACCCCTGCAGACCGGAATCCCGTCCTATCCCAAGGCGGACGCGGCTTCGGGACCTTCGAATTGGAGACCGGAGCGCGCTCATGGGCAAAGTGACATACGTCGCCCCGGATGTCCACTTGAATTCAATGGCTCCGCAAGTCCGCGGATGCGAGACGCGAAGGTCCTGAAACTCTTGACACTGCCCTCCGGCGCGGGATAGGGTCTGCATCGCTCCATCCCAGGAGCCGACTCGGAATGCAATAAGGAGGGATGCGTGGCGGCCCAACAGAGGAAGGCTTCCGTGGCCGTCGTCACCGGAGGGGCGGGATTCATTGGCAGTCACATGGTGGATCTGCTGCTGGATCGAGGCTTCGAAGTACGGGTGATCGACAGCCTCGTCGGCGGGCGAGAAGCGAACCTCGCGCAACACCGGGGGAATCCGAATCTCAGGACGGAGTTTCGGGACATCCGGGACTTCGAGCCCGAGGCCCCGATCTTTGAGGGGGTCCGCTACGTCTTCCATTTCGCAGGCATCGGCGACATTGTGCCTTCGATCGATCACCCGACGGAGTATCTGTCGACGAACGTCCAGGGAACGGTGCGCATGCTGGAGTGCGCCCGGCGGGCGGGGGCGGCAAAGTTCGTCTACGCCGCCTCATCGTCGTGCTACGGGGTTGCGGAGGTCCCGACCTCGGAGGCGCACCCCCTCGCGCCGCAATATCCGTATGCATTGAGCAAGCTTCTCGGAGAACAGACGGCCCTCCACTGGAACCTGGTCTACAAGCTGCCCGTCAATTCGATCCGCCTCTTCAACGCCTACGGCCCGCGCTCGCGCACGACCGGCGCCTACGGCGCCGTCTTCGGCGTCTTCCTTCGGCAGAAGCTGGCAGGCCGCCCCTTCACCGTCGTCGGCGACGGCACCCAGACGCGGGATTTCATCTACGCCTCCGACGTCGCCGCGGCGTTCCTGGCCGCCGCAGAGTCCGAACATTCGGGCAGGGTCTACAACGTCGGAGCAGGAAATCCGCAGTCGGTCAACCGCCTGGTGGAGCTCCTGGGCGGCGAAAAAGTGCAGCTCCCCTGGAGGCCGGGCGAACCGCGCTGCACCTGGGCGAACATCGACCGCATCCGGAGCGAACTCGGATGGGCGCCGCAGGTCAGTTTCGACGAGGGCGTCCGGCGAATCGCGTCCGAGATCGACCGCTGGCGCGACGCCCCGCTCTGGGATCCCGAGTCGATCGGCCGCGCAACCGAGACGTGGTTCAAATATCTAGGAACACACGCGGAAAACCCTGACCATTTCAGGTAAATCTTGACCGCCGCGCGGCTCCCAGAGATGATGCCCCCGTGGGGGTTCTGGCGTTTTTTTGCGCTTTCGCTTTCCGTCGAGCGACGCGGAACAACGAAGCGTGGGAGCACAATCCGTGAAGACCGTCCTGGTCACCGGCGGCGCCGGATACGTCGGATCCGTCCTGGTCCCCGCCCTGCTGAAGGACGGCTGCCGGGTCAAAGTTCTGGACCTGTATCTCTACGGCGACCACGTGCTGGGCGCGAGCCGGAAGGACCCCCACTGCGAAGAGATCAAGGGGGACATCCGAGACGGCGCCCTGCTGCGGCGCGTGCTTCCCGGCTGCGACGCTGTGATCCATCTGGCCTGCATTTCGAACGATCCGTCCTTCGAGCTGAACCCCGAGCTCGGCAAATCGATCAATTATGACGCGTTCATCCTTCTGGTCAAGGAAGCCAAGGATGCCGGCGTGAAGCGCTTCATCTATGCTTCCTCCTCCAGCGTCTACGGCATCAAGGATGAGCCGAACGTGACCGAAGATCTTCCGGTCCGCCCGCTCACCGACTATTCCAAATACAAGGCGCTCTGCGAGGACGTGCTCCTGCGCGAACGCGCGCCGGGTTTCAGCGTCCTGATCCTGCGCCCCTCGACCGTCTGCGGCTATGCGCCGCGCATGCGTCTGGACCTGACCGTGAACATCCTGACCAATCACGCGCTCCACAACCGAAAAATCCTGGTCTTCGGCGGAGATCAGAGGCGGCCGAACATCCACATCGACGACATGGTCCGTGCCTATCGGCAATCGCTTCAATGGCCGGCCGAAGCCATCGACGGAAAGGTCTACAACGTCGGTCACAACAACTACAAGGTCGCCGAGATCGCGACGATGGTCCGCGACGTGATCGGAACCGATGTCCAGATCGAGACCGTCCCCACCGACGACCATCGGTCGTACCATACTTCCTCCGATCGCATCCAGCGCGATCTCGGCTTCGTAGCGCAGCGGACGGTGGAGGACGCCGTCCGCGACCTGAAGCGGGCCTTCGACGAAAACCTCATCCCCGGCGCCATGTCGGACGACCGCTACTACAACATCCGGAGGATGCAGCGTCTGAAGCTGCGATAGGCGCATGAAGTTGGGTATCGACTTCGACAACACGATCGCCTGCTACGACGAGGCCATGCATCGCCGGGCCCTGGAGCGCGGACTGATCGAGCCCGGAGTGCCTCGAAATAAGAAACGGATCCGGGACGCCATCCGCTCGCTCGAGGACGGAGAGTCCAAGTGGCGCGGCCTCCAGGTCTTCTGCTACGGTCCGGGGATGCCCGACGCCCGACCCATGCCCGGGGTCAAGGAGTTCCTGACGGCCTGCAAGGTCCGCGGCGTGGCGGTGTGGGTCGTCAGTCACAAAACCGAAGAGGCCAATTTCGGCGCCCCCCACGTGAAGCTTCGAGAGGCCGCCCTGCGCTGGCTGCACGACGAAGGCTTCCTCGATTCAGCGGCTTTCGGGATCGGGCAGGACCGGGTCTTCTTCGAGCAGACCCGGGGCGCGAAGGTCGAGCGCGTGCGGATGCTCGGGCTGACCCACTTCGTCGACGACCTCGAAGAGACCTTTCTGGAGCAGTCCTTTCCCTCCCACGTGAAGCAGATTCTCCTGAGCGCCGTCCCCGTGGCCGACGCAAGAGGTTCCTGGCGTTCATTCGCAGGCTGGGCGGAGATCCAGAAAGAACTGGTCGGCTCATGAGCACGCCGACCACTTCCCCGATCGCCGGTGTTCCTCATGAAGACGCGCAAGCTCTCGAAGCGCTGCTCGGGCGTCGTCCCGATTTTGCCGAGCGGATCGGCCGAGGGCGCAACGGCCGAGTCTATCGCGTGCACCATCAGGGGGAGGACTACGCCGCGAAGTTCTACTTCGGTCCCACGGCCGACGGTCGCAGCCGGGTCGACGTCGAGTTCTCGGCGTTGCGCTTCCTGCGGAACCGCGGTCTGACCTGCGTTCCGGAGCCCGTCCGCGCCGATCCGGCTCGACGGCTGGCGCTCTATTCTTTTGCGGAGGGCGCGCCGATCGACGCTTCCGAAGTGTCCTCCGGCGACGTCGCCCAGCTTCTCTCCTTCGTCCGGGAACTGCGATTGAGCGCCGTCGCTCCGGAGGCCCGATCGTTGCCGTATGCGGCGGAAGCGTTCTTCAACGTGGAAGGCGTGGTCGGGAATCTGCGCTCCCGTCTGGCTAGGCTCCTGTCGCAGGAAGCCCCCGGCCCGACCTACGACGAGCTCCGTCGCATCCTCCAGCAGTCGTTCGCTCCCGCGCTGGACGAATGCGCGACGCGGGCGGAGGCCGCCGGACTGGGAGAGCTGGACTGGGCGCGGCGCACGCTGAGCCCCTCGGACATGGGATTTCACAACGCGCTCCGCGGTTCCGACGGGCGCCTGACCTTCCTGGATTTCGAATACTTCGGGTGGGACGATCCCGCCAAGACTTGGTCCGATGCCCGCCTGCATCCCAGGATGCGGCTGCCGTCGGCGCGCGGCCGCGAACTCCTGGAAGGACTGGAAGACCTCTTTGGAATCGACCCCACCTGGAAGAAGCGGGTCGAGGCGCTCCATCCCCTCTTCGCCTTGAAGTGGTGCATGATCCTGCTGAACGAGTTCACGCCGGAGCAGATCGAGCGGCGACGCTACGTGGATCGCGATCCCGAAGAGATCGAGCAGACCCAGAGGAAACAGCTCGAGGCCGCCCGAGCCCTGCTCGACGAAACGATGCGAGGGCCTTTCCGCTTGCCTCCCCGCGACCACGCCGACGTGGCCTCCCCGCGCTCGACGCCGCTCGACGCACGGTCGAAGGCCCTGAGGCTGCGGATCGTGCAGGTCCTGGAGAAGGCCGCTCGAGGCCACGTGGGAGGCGCGTTTTCCTGCGTCGAAATCCTCCGGGTCCTTTTCGACGACATTCTGCGCTATGCGCCGAAGGATCCGAAGTGGTCCGCGCGGGACCGCTTCATCCTCTCGAAGGGCCACAGCTGCCTCTCGCTCTACGTGCTCCTTGAGGAGAAAGGCTACTTCCCCGAGGAGGAGCTCTGGAAGTTCTGCAGATTCGATGGCCTTCTCGGCGGTCATCCCGAACCGAAAGTCCCCGGCGTCGAGGTCTCCACGGGTAGCCTCGGCCACGGGTTGCCGATCGCGGTCGGCATGGCCGTGGCCGCAAAACGGAGGGGCGACCCACACCGCGTGTTCGCGGTCCTCGGAGACGGAGAATGCCACGAAGGCTCGGTGTGGGAAGCGGCGATGACCGCCGCGAAGCACCGGCTCGACAATCTCGTCGTCATCGTGGACTACAATAAAGTCACCACGTACGCCAGCACCGCCGAGGTCTTGGATCTGGAGCCCTTCGCCGCGAAGTGGGACGCCTTCGGATTCGCCGCTTGTGAGGTAAACGGCCACGACGTGCCGGCCCTCCGCAAGAGGCTCGCCGGACTTCCCTTCGCCCCGGGACGTCCTTCGGTGCTCCTCTGCCACACCGTGAAAGGGAAAGGGATCGCCTTCGCCGAGGACAACCCGGCATGGCATCACAAGAGCAGCTTCAACGCCAACGACATCGAACAGCTCCGGCGGGCGATCGAGGCGTCTCCATGAGGCAGACGTGTCTCGATCAGGTCTACGATCTGGCCAGGAAGGACAAGCGAGTCGCCTTCGTCGGCTCGGACCTCGGCGCCGACACGCTGTGGAAGTTCCGGGACGAGATGCCCGAGCGCTACTACATGGAAGGCGTCTGCGAGGCCATTCTGGTCGGCATGTCGGCGGGACTCGCCCTCGAAGGCCATGTCGTGTACGCCTGCACCATCGGCACGTTCATCACGCGGCGCTGCTTCGAGCAGGTGGCGGTGGATCTCTGCCTGCACAATCTGAACGTGCGCCTGATCGGCAACGGCGGAGGGCTGGTCTACGCGCCGCTGGGGCCGACGCATCTCGCCATCGAAGACCTCTCGATCTTCCGCGCCCTCCCCAACATGACCATCGTCGCCGTCGCCGACGCCGAAGAAATGAAGCGCATGATGCCGGCGACTCTGGATCACGCCGGCCCCATCTACATCCGCCTGGGAAAAGGAGGCGACCCGGTGGTCACGGATGATCGCTTCCCCTTCCGGATCGGCCAGGCCTTCCCGATGCGCGTGGGCCAGGATGCGCTGCTGGTTTCCACGGGCATCACGCTGAAAGTGGTCCGCGACGCGGCGGTCCGGCTCGCGACCGACGGCATCGAGTGCGCGATCCTCCACATGCCCACGATCAAGCCCTTCGACCGGGAGCGCTTCCTCGACCTGGCGGCGCCGGTCCCGGTGGTCGTGTCCGTCGAGGAGAACACCATCGTGGGCGGCCTGGGCGGCGCGGTCGCGGAAGTGATCGCCGAGGCCGGCTTCACGCCGGGGAAGAACTTCCGGCGCATCGGCATCCCCGACGTCTTCCCGGACCACTACGGATCGCAGGCGAATCTGATGGACCACTATCGAATCAACTCCGACGAAGTCGTCGCGCAGGTCCGGACGCTTCTACATCGAGGGTAATCCATGGGACGCCTCCTCAACATCGTCACCCCGCTGCACAAGAGGACCAAGAGGGACTATCTGGCCCGCATGACGGACAACAAGCAGGAAGCGGTGGCCAAGGCCAAGAAGTACGGCATGGACTACTGGGACGGGGAACGCCGCTACGGCTACGGGGGTTACAAGTACGACGGCCGATGGAAGGTCGTCGCGGAGGGGCTAATCCGCGCCTACGGGCTCAAGCCTGACGCCAGGATTCTCGACGTCGGCTGCGGCAAGGGCTTCCTGCTTTATGAGCTCAAGCAGCTCTTGCCCGACGCCGAGATCGCCGGCTTCGACTTTTCCGAGTACGGCATCACCCACTCCAAGGAGGAGATCCGCGACCGCCTTTTCGTCTACAAGGCGCAGGACCCATACCCCTACGGCGACAAGCACTTCGACTTGGCGATCTCGCTGGGCTGCTTCCACAACCTGCGAATCTTCGAACTTCAGTCCGCGCTCCGCGAGATCGAGAAGGTGGCCAAGGACAAGTACGTCATGCTGGAAAGCTACCGGAACGAAGCGGAGCTCATGAATCTTGAATGCTGGGCGCTGACCTGCGAATCCTTCTTCGACACCGCGGAGTGGATCTGGCTCTACCAGCACTTCGGATACACCGGCGATTACGAATTCATCTACTTTGAATGATGCTTCCATGAAATCCCGCGCCGCCGTCCTGGTCAGGAGTCGGGAACCGCTGGAACTCGCCGAGCTCGAGGTCCCCGAGTCCCTGCGCTTCGGACAGGTCCTCGTGAAGGTCCGCTACAGCGGCATCTGCGGCGCGCAGATCAACGAAATCGACGGGACCAAGGGCCCCGACAAATTCCTTCCCCACCTCCTGGGCCACGAAGGGGTTGGCAGCGTGCTCGAAGCAGGCGAAGGCGTCAGGTCCGTGCGGAAGGGCGACATCGTCGTCCTGCACTGGCGCAAGGGCAACGGAATCCAGTCGGAGACGCCGATCTACCGCTGGAGGGACCGAACGGTGAACGCCGGGTGGGTCACGACGTTCAACGACATCGCGATCGTCTCCGAGAACCGCCTGACCCCGATTCCCGCGAACCTCGATCCCCGGTTGGCGCCGCTCCTGGGCTGCGCCGTCACGACGGCCTTCGGCGTCATCAACAACAACGCCGTGGTCAAGGTCGGCCAGTCCGTGGTCGTTTTCGGCGTCGGAGGCGTGGGCCAGTGCCTCGTCCAGGCGGCAAAAATGGTGTCCGCCTATCCGGTCATTGCGGTCGACGTCGTCCGCGGCAAGCTGGACGCCGCCCTGCGGTTCGGCGCGACGCACGGCATAGAGTCGAAGAACGGACTCGACCTGGACAAGGCGATCCGGGACCTCGTCGGTGCGGAAGGCGCCGACGTGAGCATCGATACGACCGGCAATCCGCGCGTGATCGAGAGCGCCTACGAGGTCACCCGTCCGAGGGGAAAGACGATTCTCGTGGGCGTCCCCCGGAAGGGAGAGAACATCTCCATCCATTCCCTGCCCCTTCATTTCAAGAAACTGCTGACCGGCTCGGAGGGCGGCGATTCCGAACCGCAGGACGACATCCCCCGCTACGTCCGTTTGATCCAGGCGGGCGTGCTGAAACTGGACGGGCTCGTCACGCACGAGTTCAAGCTGGAAAAGATCAACGAGGCGATCGCCCTGCTGCGCTCGGGCGAAGCCGGCCGTGTTCTGATCTCGACGGAGTGAATGGCGATGGGCATCCGAGCCCGCTTGGGACACTGGATCCGAATGCCCCAGCAGTGGCTGTCCAACTCGTTCCCTCGCGCGGCGGCGGGCCTGGCCACCGCCTTTCTCCTGGCGAGGCTCTCCTTCCGGCTCCTGGCCCGGAAGGCGGCGAGCTGTTTCAGCCTCTCCGGAAGCGGCCGCAAGGCCCGGCGGCCTCCGGCTCGGGAGGACGCCTACGGGTGGGTCCTGCTCTGGATGCTGGGGCGGATCGAGGGGCTACGGGACGCCCTCGGTGGAACGCGGCCCGTGCAGGGAAACCTCCTGCGCACCCTGTCGATGATCGGAGGCCGACTCTCGGCGAAGGGACGCCTCGCGCTGGCGGAGAAGTTCATTGAAGCGGCGTCGCGGAGTCTTCACCGCAATTCCACGATACGCTTCGACCTCATGCGCACGCTGGCAATCAATCGGTTCATGCAGGGCAAGGTCCGCGAGGCCGAGCCCTGCTTCGCCGAGGTGGCGGAGACCAAACAGATCCTGCGCTTCCGATCGGAGGTCCCCCGAAATGTCCGATTCCTGGCTGATTCCTGGTTCGTGGCGCTCGGTCACGTCGCGATGATCGAACTCCTCATCAAGAAGCAGAAACTCGGCTGGGAGGATGCGGCCACGGTGTACGCGTCCACCAAGGATCTTCGTTCGGTGCCGGGCCAGACCCTCTTGAGAGAACTCTCGCGTCTCGGCATCCGCTTCTTCTGGCCGGAGAACATCAAGCCGGTCTTCGATCGACTCGTCGAGGAACAGATCCGGCGGCCGTCCCACGGCGGGAACGACTGGAGCGACGAAGCGAGGTCGGCCGAGAGCAACGGGTCCCCCTCCTCCGACGTCCCGGAACGCCCCTCGCTCCGGAAGTGGGACTATCTCGAAGACCTCGAACGCGTGTCCCTGATCGAAGAATTCTGGGAGTGGTACTTCCCCGACGGCAAGGCCCTCTATTTTGGACCCGCCGCCGCGAAAATTCAGAATCAATGGGAAGCCGAGCATCGTCCGCCCCTGCTCGCCCGGAGTGCCGAAAGCAACGAGGCCCTCGCCCTGCTTCGGCGTCAGCTCGGGATTCCCGGAAGCGGCTGGTATGCGTGCCTGCACGTCCGGCAGGGCGGATTCCACGGCGCCTGGAACAATGTGTGGGAGCAGGCCCGGGACGCGACCATCGAGACCTATACCGAGGCGATCCGGGCGATCGTCGAACGGGGGGGCACCGTCGTCCGGATGGGCGATCCCACGATGCCGCCCCTGCGGCCCAGCGAGGGCGTCATCGATTATGCCCACTCGGACTTCAAGTCGGAAAACGCGGACGTTCTTCTTCTAAGCGGGACGCGCTTCTTCGTGGGAACCAACTCGGGCCTCTCCGTCGTCCCCGGAATCTATGGGGTGCCCTGCGTGCTCACCAATTGGGTGCCGATCGGGATCCCCAACTGGTTCGGCCGGGATCTCGTGATCCCGAAACTCCTCCGGCGCAAAGCTTCCGGAGAATACGTCCGGCTCGATGAGATGCTCGGCACACGCCTGGGATACATCCAGAATCCGCAGGACTTGCCTGAAAGCCTGGAGTTCGTCGACAACACCCCGCAGGAGCTGAAGGCGCAGGTCGAGCAGATGCTCGCCGAACTGGAGGGCGAGGACAGCCGGCTCCGGGACCCGGCGCTTGAGGAGGCGTACTTCGCGCTGGCCGTGCGACTCGGCAGCTATCGTGGCAGCCGGATCGGGACGGCGTTCATGCGCAAGCACGGAAGCGCCCTGGGCTTCTCCTGGGCCCCAGCGGCCGGCTCCGACGCGACGACGAGCTCTGGTGTCGGCGAACCCTCGCCCGCGACGCCGGATCCGGAATCGAGGGCCTGATTCGAAGCCTAGAGGCGACACGATGCAACGGATGACCCGCGCGTGTCCCGCCTGCGGATCGTCGCGCTTTGAATCCCTGATCGACCTCGGTCGCGTACCGCGCTCCGGGCTCTTCCGAGCCGATCCGGCCCTCCCCCTCCCCGCCGCGCCGCTCGCCTTCGAGCTCTGCAGAACCTGCGGCCTGGTCCGGATGCAGGGGGACCCGGCGCTGCGCGATTACGCTGAAACCGATCGGGCGACGGCGAGGCAGATCCCCGCCTACGAGAGCGAGCTCGTCGAGAAGTTGTCGTCCTTCGGCGTCGGCCCTGATGATCTCGTCCTTGAGATCGGCTCCAACGACGGATCGTTCCTTGAAGTTCTCCGACGCGCCGGGTTCCGCCGTCTCCTGGGCGTCGAACCCTCCCGCTCCATGGCCACAGCGGGACGCGAGCGCGGCTTCGAGGTGATCAACGACTACTTCGGACCCGCGCTGGTGGAACCGCTCCTCGCCGGCCGCGGTCCCGCGCGGGCCGCCGTCTGTCGCCATACCCTGGAGCACGTGCCCGATCCCCTGGCCTTCGTCGACGCGTTGCGCCGCTGCCTGCACCCACGCGGGAGCATCGCCCTCGTCGAGGTGCCGGACGGATCGGTCATTCCCGAGCGCCTGCACATCGACGAACTCTGGGACGAACACCTGTACTGTTTCAGCCCGACCAACCTTGCCGGCCTGATCGAACGCGCGGGGCTGCTCCCGCATTCGGTCGAGACTCGGCCTCACCTCGACACCCGCAATCTGCTGAGCTGGTGCGGCCCGACCGAGACGCGGAAAGCGGCCCGCCGGGACGGCAGCGCCGGCCCGTGGCGGACCCTCGGAGCCGCATGGGCGAAGGTCCGGGAAAACCTGATCGACGCCGTGCGCTCGGGGCCCCGCCCGCTCTATCTCCTCGGTGCGTCCCATCGGCAGTCCAACTTCGCCAACTACGCCGGGCTGGGCCCGCTCGTGGAGCATTTCATCGACGACGACGCCGCAAAAGTGGGCCTCTTCCCGCCCGTCGCAGGCAGCGCGGCGTCGGTGCTCTCGACGGCCCAGTTCGAAGCGAAAGCCCGGGCCGGCACTGTGCTGCTGACGGCGTTCGGCTATCCGGAGTGGACCGACCGGATCTGCGGCCACGCGGCCCGGCAGGGCCTGCGAACGATCGATCCCCGCGCCCTCGCGAAACTCTAAGAGGACAGGAGGCCACAGTGTCGGACACGAAGGAACCGCAGTACCAGCCGCTCGTGGATCTCAAGCGCGCGCGCGGACTCACCCGGCTGGGCCTCATGAACAATCAGGTTTGGCAGGATGATCCCAAGCGGCTGCTTTTTACTCTGTCCCGCTACAAGTTCGTCGCCAAGCTCTTCAGCGGCCGCAAACGGGTGCTCGAGGCGGGCTGCGGCGACGCGTTCTGCTCGCGGATCGTCAAGCAGGAGGTTCAGCACCTGACCGTCGTGGACTTCGATCCCGTCTTCATCGAAGACGTCCGCGAGCGCGCGGATCCCGCCTGGCCGATCGAGGCGAAGGTCCACGACCTCCTCGCGGGACCCGTCGAGGGTCGCTTCGACGGCATCTACAGCATCGACGTGCTGGAGCACATCCCTTCACGCGAGGAAGACCGATTCGTCTCGAATCTGGTCGCATCGCTCGAACCCGAAGGAGCGCTGATCGCAGGCATGCCTTCCCTGGAGTCCCAGGCCCACGCGTCGCCTCAGAGCAAGGAGGGGCACGTCAACTGCAAAACCGGTCGCGATCTGAAGAACTTCATGGAGCGCCATTTCCACAACGTCTTCCTGTTTTCCATGAACGACGAGGTGGTCCACACGGGCTACTTCCCGATGGCGCACTACCTGCTTGCGGTCTGTACCCTTCCGCGCAAGGGGAGTCCATGATTCCGAGCCTGGTTGTCGGAGCGGATGGACTCATCGGCGGAGCGCTCCTGCGGGAACTTCGAGCGCAAGGTTCCCGAGTCCTGGGGACAACGCGCCGCCATGGAGGGTCGTCGCGCCTCGACCTGGCGGAGCGACCCGAGGCCTTTCTCGAAGATCCGGCGCTGCAGGAGCTCCGCAGGCAAGGCCCCTGGACCGCTTTTTTGGCGGCCGGCATCACCCGCTTCGCTCCCTGCACGGAAGATCCCGTCGGCACCCGGCGGATCAACGTGACGAACCTCGTCGTCCTGGCGAAGGCGCTCGTGAGCGCCGGAGCCTTCCTGGTCTATCTCTCCAGCAGCGCCATCTTCTCGGACGGCCCCGTCGCCCCCGACGAACTAACGTCGCCTTCCCCGACGTCCGAGTATGGCCGCCAGAAAGCGGACGCCGAAAGAGGCCTGCTCGACCTGGAGGGGGGCGTCGCCGTAGTGCGGTTGACCAAAGTCGTCTCCGCCACGGGCCGCATCGGCGACTGGATGGAGACGCTCCGGAGCGGGGGCGCGGTGGAGGCTGCGGAAGACATCCGCGTCGCGCCGCTGTCGCTGCCCTTCACGGTTCGGTGCCTGATCGCCGTCGCCCGGGCCGGCCGCCCCGGCATCTACCACCTCTCCGGAAGCGCCCCCATCACTTATTTCGAATTCGCCGGGCGCCTGGCGGCCTCGCTCGGCGCCGATCCCGCGAGGGTCCTTCGCGGGACCACGGGATTTCAGGCGTCCTCTGCTCCGGTTCTAGACATTCAGGACTCGACGAGGTACGATTTTCTTCCCACGCAGCCGGTCGATGCGGTGCTGAGGGACCTGGCCGGCGACGCGGACCTGTAGGTAGGGAGGACGGTGTCATGGAATTGACGGATAAGTCTGCCCGCATTCTCGCCGAGATCGCGGAACAGACAAACGGTCCGCGGAAGATCGCGTTCGTTTCAGGAAATTTCAACGTCGTTCATCCGGGGCACCTCCGCCTCCTCCAACTCGCGGCGGAATGCGGAGACTTCCTGGTGGTCGGCGTGAACGCCGATTCCCAGCCCTCCGTCACCGTTCCGGCCCACATGCGTCTCGAAGGAGTCCGCGCGATCAGCATCGTGGACTACTCCTTCCTTCTTGAGGAGCCTCCGGCCGCGTTCATCCGCCGGCTGCGCCCCGCGGTCGTGCTGAAGGGCAAGGAGTTCGAAACGCAGGACAACGCCGAACGGAAGGAGGTCGAGAGCTATGGAGGCGCGCTCGTGTTCGGGTCCGGCGAGGTCCGTTTCTCGTCGCTGGACCTGCTCCGGCGCGAATTCTTCCAGGTCGAGGCCTCGACCATCCACAAACCGTCTGAATACCTGGCGCGCCACGGCTTCGATTTCGGCGACTTGATCAAGGTGGTCAAGCGCTTCACCGACCTCCGCGTCGTCGTGATCGGCGACATCATTGTCGACGAGTATATCGATTGCACCCCTTTGGGAATGTCCCGGGAGGATCCGACCCTCGTCGTCACGCCCCTCCAGACGAAGCGCTTCGTCGGCGGAGCCGGAATCGTCGCGGCGCACGCGGCGGGGCTGGGCGCCCAGGTCCGTTATTTCGGAGTCGTCGGCCGCGATTCGATGGCGGACTTCGCCCGGAACGAACTCGACGTCTCGAAGGTGAAGGCCACGTTCATCGTGGATGACAGTCGGCCGACGACGCTCAAGCAGCGCTATCGCGCGCAGGAGCGGACGCTCCTGAGGATCAGTCATCTGCGCGAGCGAAGCATCGGGATCCGGCACTGCGACGCGCTGGCCCGGGACGTCGAGTCCGTGCTGGACGGCACGGACCTGGTGATCTTCTCCGACTTCAACTACGGCTGCCTTCCGCAGAAGCTCGTGGACCGCATCTCCGAAAGCTGCGCCCGTCGAGGCGTGGCGATGACGGCGGACAGCCAGACGTCCTCCCAGATCGGCGACGTCACGCGGTTCAAGGGCATGCGCCTCATCACCCCCACGGAACACGAAGCGCGCGTCGCCCTGCACGACAGCGAGTCCGGCCTCGTGGTGCTGACCAGCAAGCTCTGCGAGACCGCGCGCGCGGATCACGTCTTTCTCAAGCTCGGCGCCGAAGGCCTGCTGATCTTCGGGCGTGAGAAGCGATCCGAGGAGTTCGTCGCCGACCAGCTGCCCGCGTTTAATACCGCCCCCCGGGACGTGGCGGGCGCGGGAGACTCTCTTCTGACCTGCTCCTCGCTGGCGCTCGCGGCCGACGCCGATTTCTGGCAAAGCGCCTACCTGGGGTCGCTCGCCGCGGCCTGGCAGGTGGGCCGCATCGGGAACTCGCCGCTCTCCGCGGATCAGATTCTCGAGGAACTCCAGCTGTGAAGGCTCTGCTCCTGGCGGCGGGGCTGGGAACCCGCCTCCGCCCCCTGACGGACCGGACGCCGAAGTGTCTAGTGCCCGTCCTGGGAAAGCCGCTACTCGAGTACTGGTTGGACGCGCTGCTGAGCGGCGGCATCTCCCACGTGCTCGTCAATACGCACCATCTCTCGGACCAGGTCGAGGCCTTCCGCAAAGCGTCGCGCTGGCGCGATCGCGTACATCTGGTCTACGAGGCGGAGCTGCTCGGAACCGGCGGGACCATCTTGGCGAATCGGGCCTTCTTCGGCCGCGCCGCGTTCATGGTGGTGCATGCGGACAACCTCTCCCGCTTTTCCACGGCCGCCTTTCTGGACGCGCACGAACACAGGCCCCGCGGCGCGGCGATGACCATGATGACCTTCGACACCGACGTACCCGAAAGCTGCGGGATCGTGGAATCGAACGCCGTGGGACTCGTCGTCGGCTATCACGAGAAGGTCCGGAACCTGCCCGCGTCCTGCGGTCGACGCGCCAATGCCGCCGTCTATATTTTCGAGCCCGAAGCGATGGCCTTGATCGCCTCCATCGAACGCCCCTTCGTCGATCTGAGCACCGAAATCATTCCCCGCCTGATGGGACGGATTGCGACTTTCCACAACGACGATTATCACCGCGACATCGGCACCCCCGAGGGACTGCGCCGCGCGGAAGCGGAGTACGCGCGACGTGCGACTTGAGACGCTCCGCTGCTACGTCCAGGCGCGCGGATCGTCGGCCTGGGCGCGCGTCCGCGAGATCGGTTTCCTGAAGGCGGCCGCGCGGCTGGGCGTCCATCTGGGCTCCCTGCTTCTGGGCCTGCTCCTGGCCCCTTTGGGCCTGGTTCTCCACCTCGCGGGATTTCGGCGCCTCACCTTCATCACCGCGCGCGTCGGGCATCTGGCGGCGGAACCGGATTGCTTCCTCAAGGCCCGTGCCCTGGGCGAGCTGCCCGAGCGACGCTGGTTTTACCTGGCACCCGCAGATCGGGTCACCAATGCCTCGCTCGGGTCGTATTGGAGCGCCCTCATTCCCACCCTCCGAAACCCGCTCGCCTGCCGCGCCGTCGCGGGAATGAGCGCGCTGGGGCTGTTGCGTCACGATACGACGGACTATGTTCTGGCCTACGACCGCGCCGCGCAGATCTACAGGATCCAGAAGTCCTGGGGAAATCGCCCGCCCCTGCTTTCCTTGACGCCCGAGGACGCCGCCTGGGGAGCCGAGTCGCTCCGTGCCCTGGGCCTGCCGCCGAGAGCCTGGTTCGTCTGCGTTCACGCAAGGGAGGGCGGCTTCGCTCCTCACGACGAAGCCGTCCAGCGATACCGGAATTCCGACATTTTGTCCCGGCTTCCGGCTCTCCGGGAGATCGTCGCCCGGGGCGGCTGGTGCATTCGAATGGGCGGCGCGAATGTACCCCCGCTCCCCGAGGCCCCGGGAGTCGTGGATTACGCACACCATCCTCTTCGCTCCGAACGCCTCGACGTGGTGCTCTGCGCGCAGGCGCGCTTCTTTCTCGGAGACAGCTCGGGGCTGGCGCTCGTGAGCTCCGCCTTCGGCCGACCCAGTCTGCTGGTGAACATGGTCCCGTTCGCCGCGCTCGGTGTGCTACCCTTCGATTTGAGCATTCCCAAGCTCTACCGGCACCGGCGCGAGGGCCGGCTGCTGCGCTTCGACGAAATCCTTGGAACGCCGGCGGCCAGCTATCGTTTCGCCGAGCAGTTCGAGCGCGCGGGAATAGAGCTCGTGGAGAATTCGCCCGAGGAGATCCGCGAGGCCGCCCTGGAACTGCTCGATCGACCGGAGGGTCTCTGGACGGCGTGCCCGGAAGACGAAAGGCTCCAGCGCCGTTATTTCTCGCTCCAGGGGCCCCGGGACTACGGATTCGGAGCAGCCTCGCGCGTGGGCGCCGCCTTCCTCCGCAAATACCGTCATTTGCTTCCCCCCGACGACGCGATCTCCCTCGAAGCCGCCGGCTGCGAGGAATCGCGGCAGTGAGTTCCCTCTCGCGCCTGGCTTCACGAATCGCCGAAGTGTTCGCCCAGGGTGGCTTGGGAGCCCTGATCGGGAAAGGGTACGCCCGACTCCAGTGGCGTCGCGTCGGAGTTCCTCTGTTCCAGCCGGAACCGGCCGCCGAAGCGGCCTTCGTCTATGGCCGCTGGCTTCAGAGGCACGCTCCCCGGTCCGGGCAACTGCTGGCTCTGGCCGAGGATTGCGGTGCGCTCCCGAATCGGCCGAAGATTTCCCTTGTGGCCGCCGTTCCGGACGCCGACGGCGACGCGTGGCGGTCCATCCTGGACTCATTGATCGCCCAGGCGTATCCCGAGTGGGAATTCTGCGTCCTCGCCGCCGCGCCGGAGTCTCCGGGAGCCTTGCGGGATGTCTCCGAAAAGGACGCCCGCGTCCGCCCCCTGGCCTTTCCAAAATCGCGAAGTGCCGTGGAGGCTGCAAATGCGGCCTTGAAGGCCGCCACGGGAGACTTCGTCGGATGGATCGACCCGGGCGACCGTCTCTATCCCGACGCCCTCGCCCACATCGCCCGCGCGATCAGCGCGGACCCTTCTGCGGACCTGCTCTACACGGACGAGGATCGGATTGCACCCTCCGGCGAGCGCGTCGAGCCCTTCTTCAAGCCCGACTGGTCGCCGACCCTTCTGGATTCCCTGAACTACGTCGGCCGCTTCGCCGTGCTGCGCCGTCGGCTCGCCATAGCCGACGGTGGCTTCCGCGAAGGAAGCGACGGAAGTCCGGAGGACGACTGGCTTCACCGGGCCTCCGCACAAGCCCGCCGGATCGCGCATATCCCCAGGATCCTGTATGGGAAACGTCTCCGGCCCGCTCCGGCCACCCCGGTGACTCCGAAGCCGTCCCGGGACATCCGGACCGATCCCGTTCCACGGGTGTCCATCATCATTCCGACCTGCGGCGACCCGCGCCTGCTGGGGCCCTGCCTGGAGGGCGTTGAGCGGACGCCGAGGAGTTCCGAGATCGAAGTCATCCTGCTCGACAACGGCGACGGAGATCTCCGGAGCCGGCTGGAGCACGGCCTGGACAAGCTGCGCCATGAGATCGTCAAGGACGCGCGCGCCTTCAACTTCTCCGAGTTCAACAACGAAGGGGCGTCCCGCGCGTCTGGAGAACTCCTGCTGTTCCTGAACGACGACACGGCGCCCGTGAATCCGGAGTGGCTCGACGCGCTGCGGGAACTCGCCTGGAGGCCGGAGGTGGGCGCCGTCGGGGCGAAACTCCTCTACCCGGACGGAACCCTTCAGCATGCGGGCATGGTCCTGGGAGTCGGGGGACCCGTGGGGCACGTGTTCCGCGGCCTGCCCGGCGACGCGCCCGGCCATGGAGGGCTCGCGGGGGTCACGCGGGACGTCAGCGCCGTCACCGGAGCCTGCCTCATGATGCGCCGGGAACTGTTCCGCGAGCTCGGAGGCTGGGATCCCGCGTTCCGCCTGGATTTCGGAGACGCCGACCTCTGCCTGCGCGCGCGCGCCCGAGGATATCGCGTCGTGTGGACGCCCCGGGCCGTCCTCACCCACCGGGAATCGGCGACGCGCGGGCGCGTCCATTCCGCGGAGGACTCCCTGAAATTCTTCAAACGATGGGGCGAAGCCGTCCGAGCCGGAGATCCCTACTACAATCCGAATTTATCGCGCACGATGCCCGGCTACGGCCTGGATCTCTGAAAGGGGCCGGTGAAGGGCGGCTGCGGATGGCGGAGAGGGAGGGATTCGAACCCTCGGTACCCTTGCGAGTACTTACGCTTTCCAAGCGTACCCGTTCGGCCGCTCCGGCACCTCTCCACGGGTTGCGGGACGAAATTCTAGCAATAGACGAGTCCCCTGTCACGCGGTAGGATTAGCCCGATGCCGCTTCCCGCGTTCCGCACGGCGCTGAAAGTCGTCCCCATCAAGCACGAGGGCAAGGACGCCTTCGTCGTCCTCGACCACCAGGAGCAGCTGTT
>Ga0137409_10000754_pt1 | contig 35418 bp, 20 predicted proteins | sample CZODoug1_16funga_FD_122059 | JGI IMG/M metagenome (GOLD analysis project Ga0137409, IMG submission 122059) | Vadose zone soil fungal communities from Angelo Coast Range Reserve, California, USA - CZODoug1_16fungal (Hybrid Assembly) | ecosystem: Environmental > Terrestrial > Soil > Vadose zone... | reverse complement strand
ACGCCAAGGTGGCTATCCTTGAGCTCATCGGCTACGAATTCAAGCTCAAGGAAAAGAAAGAAAAGCCAAAGAAGGAAGAAACGGCGGAAGTAAAGAGCTGAGCACCCCGTCTCAAGGCAACAGTCAAAAGCCCGTTCCAGCAGACCGGAACGGGCTTTTCGTTTGCCGCAGTGCTGGCGAATTGGCCGCAGCTGAATGGTGTGTCAGGCAGAAGGAGATCTGCTTGCCGCTATTTCCGCTTCACTTGCGGATTGCCGCCAGCGGAACCAAATCCAAAGCACGCCGAAGGCGGCGAATGCGCCGACGGAGTCAAGCAGGGAATCGTAAGGCGAGGCCGTACGGCTGGCGACGAGTGCTTGGTGAACCTCGTCCAGGACGGAATATCCCGTGGCGCAGAAAAATGCCGCGATGCCCCACGTCCAGCGCCACCCTTTGCGGTCGCCGCGCACGCCGCGATAAAGCAAAAGATAAAAAATAAAATATTCCGTGAAGTGCGCGCACTTACGGATGAGGTGATGGAGGAGTTCGAACTGGTTGGCGGTCAACGAAGGGTCTAGCCAGCGCAGGATCGGTTCGAACACCCAGCGGGTGTGCTCCGAGGAAAAGGTGTCTGTGGACATAGCGAAGATGAAGCACGCCCACAGCACGACCGGCCACCAGGCGCGCAGCCAAGCCGGCGCGCGCGGCGCACGCCAGCGAGCCTGAATCTCTGGCAAATGGGGAGCAGGGCGCGGGTTGCGCCAAGGCTGGAGTTCCGGCACTAAGAATCGGCTCCCTCTGTTTTTTTCTTCACGCTATTCCACCCGCCCTTATTCCATCCGTATTTATTCCATGCGATAGTTCGGCGCTTCTTTCGTGATGATTACGTCATGAACGTGGCTTTCGCGCAATCCCGCGGCGGTGATTCGAACGAATCGGCCCTTCTCCTGGAATTCCCTCAACGTTGCGGCGCCGACGTAACCCATGCCGCTCCTCAGTCCGCCAACAAGTTGATCCGTCAGTGCGCCAAGCTGGCCTTTATAGGGTACGCGTCCTTCGACGCCCTCAGGCACGGACTTGCTGCGTTCCTCGATGTCCTGAACCAGCGCGTAGCGGTCCGAGCCCGATTCCATCGCGCCGGTCGAACCCATCCCACGGTAAGACTTGAACGTGCGGCCTTGGTAGAGAATCGTTTCTCCCGGAGACTCCTCGGTCCCGGCAAAAAGGCTGCCGATCATCACGCACGATGCGCCTGCCGCCAGCGCTTTCGAAATGTCGCCCGAATACTTGATGCCGCCGTCGGCAATGATGGCCACGTCCGTGCCCTTCGCGGCCCTTGCGGATTCCATGATGGCGGTCAATTGCGGCACGCCCGCCCCAGTGACCACGCGCGTCGTGCAGATAGAGCCCGGTCCGATGCCCACTTTCAGTCCATCAATGCCCAGCGAAATCAGTTCCTTCGCGCCTTCGTAAGTGGCTACGTTGCCGGCAACGAGCTGCATTTCCGGCAAGCGCCGCCGAATCGCCTTAATCGCTTCCATCACTCGCTCGGAGTGGCCGTGCGCCGTGTCGATGGCCAGCACGTCGGCTTTCGCCTTCGACATTTCCACGGCCCGTTCGAGAAAATCGCCCGTCGCCCCCACGGCGGCGCCCACGCGCAATCGGCCGTGCTCGTCTTTCGCTGCGCGGGGATATTCCAGTTTCTTCTGGATGTCTTTGACGGTGATGAGGCCCTTCAGGTTGAAGTCCTGATCGACAACGAGGAGTTTCTCGATGCGGTGCTTTTGCAGGATGCGCTCGGCTTCTTCCAACGTCGTGCCCACGGGTACGGTCACGAGATTCTCTTTCGTCATCACCGAGCTGACCAGTTGCGAATGATTCTTTTCAAATCGCAGGTCGCGGTTGGTCAGAATTCCGGTCAGCCGCATCCCCCGGGTAACGGGAAGCCCGGAGATCTTGTATTTCGTCATGATCTCCAGCGCCTGCCGCAGCGTGATGTCCGGAGAGATGGTGACCGGGTCAACGATCATCCCGCTTTCCGAGCGCTTCACCCGGTCGACTTCCTCGCCCTGCCGGTCGATGGGCATGTTGCGGTGCACCATCCCGATGCCGCCCTGCCGCGCGATGGCGATGGCCAGGCGCGATTCCGTGACCGTGTCCATGGCCGCGGAGGCCAGCGGGATGTTCACCTTCAGCTTGCGCGCGAAGTTCGTGGCGGTGTCGACCTCGGTCGGCAGCACCGACGACTTGCCCGGCAGAAGCAGCACGTCGTCAAAGGTAAGACCCTCGGCTATCGGACCGTCCATCATTCCATCCTCACGCAAAAACATTGGGCGTACGCAAACAGGCGCCATAAAGCAGCGCAGCCCAGCGGGTCCCCGCTGGGCTGGCAGACAACTTCATCAAATTGAAAAAATGCATCACCGTGAATCTTCAATTCTAAGGGGCATTGGGATTCCGGTCAAGTTGAGTGGCAAAATCTTCGAACAACAGCGGAAACGCCTTTGGAATGGCCTCGTTGCATAGCGGTACAACTCAGCCTTGCCAAAAAGAAAAACCGGGGCTGACTCACTTGAGCCAGCCCCGGCGCCAGTTGTTAGTTTCGACGAGTCCGCCCGTTTAGAACGTGAACCGGGCGCCGAATTCACCGCTGAACGCACGAGGAGTAAACGAACTGCTCGGGTTAATGAAGCCCTCGGGCTTCATTAACGATCCCGAGGTATTCGTATTGTGGAAGTTACTTCCGAAGTTGGTCTTATTCGTCAGGTCAAACGCCTGGAAGATGAGCTGGAGGTTCCAACCCTCACGTAGCCGGATGTTCTTGGCGACCCGCATATCCATCTGGAAGAACGGATCGCCTCGAACGGTGTCATAACCGGCCTGATGGCAAGTTCCGGCGGCCAAGCAGTTGAATGCAGCGACATCGGTGCTGATTGCCGTGTAGTTTGTCGGATCAGAATTAGGCACGATCACCGGCCGGGAATAGCCGCTCCCGCGTGCCAGCACATCGAAACCCGACCTCAGGTCATAGGGGCGCGCCGAGCCATAAGAAACGATTGGCGCCACCTGGAATCCCAAGGGCAACTGAACGATGCCGCTGAGCGAGATGTGATGGCGTTCATCATTGTTTGTCGGCCCGAAGTCCCGGGGATCCCATATGTTGAGCGGGTCATGCGGGTAGTTCCGGAACCCTGAGGATGAATCCGGACTCCCGGATTCGACTCCCCATCCCATGGCGCGGGAAAGGGTGTAGTTGGCATTCAGACTGAAATGCTTCGTCATGTGCTGGCGGTAGCTGAAATTCAGTCCGTCATAGCGCGAGCGGTTGACGGACTGTTCATCCATGACCCGGCCAAGAACTGGCACGCCAGCGGCGGCAAAAGCTGCCGAAAGGGGACGGGCTGCTATGACGAACTGATTGCCACTGGAATCAGTTCCGATGCCTGTTGCGATGCTTGGGTTTATATTCACGGTCTTGTTTTCATGCAGGCCAAGTTCGTGGACATATTCGATTTCGACGACCGAGTTCTTCGTCGCGGCCCATTGATATCCGAAGTTAAATTGCTGGGAAACCGGGTTGCGATACTTCGGGTCCATCAAACGACCTGTAGCGCCATCAACCAATGACGTCAGTGGCGGCGGAATCGTCGGATTCTGGTCCACGCCATAGGCCCAGTTGCCCAGAGTCTTACCTGTTCCCGGGACCATGTCGGTTGGTTTAGTGAGCGAGAACAAGCCCTGATAGATCGTCGGGTTGGCCTGCTGAATCATGAAGAGCGGTATGTTCTGGAAGATGTTGCCAAAGTACAATCCATAGCCGCCACGCAGAATGTGCTTACCCTGACCGGTGAGGTCGTAGGCAAAGCCGACGCGCGGGCTGAAGTCATGGTTGTCGTCGTGCGAAAGTACAGCGTAGGGGCTGTTAATCGCCTGGAGTTCCAGAAAGGTTCTGCTCTTGGCAATCGCGCTTGCGCCGACAAGGTTGAAATCCTTGTCCCAACGCACTCCTAAGTTCAAGCTGAGTCTGCTGGTGACCTTCCAATCGTCTTGAAAGTAGAGACCCAACTGTTTGGTCCCGCCCGGCATATCGAAATAGGGATTCCCTGCGCTGGCCGACATGCCAATCACCGCCCCAGGTGTTGCAAACTTCTGCGGGAAATACGAAGGGCCGCATTTGGTTGTATTATTGTCGACTGTTGCGAGAATGCAACTCGGGTCCTTTCCGAAGTCGACTTCCAGCGTCGAGTTGGATTCGAAGAATCCTCCGAGCCGCGGATTATAGATGTAGTCGACTCCCCCAGCCAACGTATGCCGACCGTAGGTCTTGGTGATGTCGTCTCGGAATTGGAATTTGCGCTGATAGGACTGTTGCGGAACGTTCCCGTTGGTGCCGAACGAAGCGTCTGGGAAGGTCACCAGAGGTACCTTAAGGGTGCTGTCGATCACGTTGTTCCAATACTGGTATCCAACCAAAAAACTGTTGACCAGTGAATTGGAAAGAACCGAGTTCAGCGTAAAGTTAGCTGCCTGCAAGTGGTTCTTGGTGAAATTGCCTTCCGTCAGGTCACCAGTCTGGTTTGATTGATCGTTCAGGCTATCGTTGGCCTGCGAGGTGTAACTGAGGTAGGCGGTCTCGCGGTCGTTGAACCTGTAGTCCAAGCGGCCGTTGTATCGATTCTCGAAAAATGGCCTCGGGATGACTGCTGACGGCTGCGCCGCCAAGCCCGCGGTCTGGGCGGCCTGCAATTCCGAAAGGGCAAGCGAATCTTCCGATATACTGGTGTGCTCACGCTGCCTCTCGAATGCGAAGAAACCGAAGAGTTTGTCCTTGGCGATCGGGCCGCCGACGGATCCGCCAAAGAACTGGCGGCTGTACGGACCCTTTTGCCCCCCCGGTTGCTTCTCATAGAAGTTTTCCGCGTTGAACTGCTGTTCCCGGAAGAACCCAAATGCCGAGCCGTGATAGTTGTTTGTACCGGACTTCGTAATCATGTTGATGGCCGCGCCTTCGGAGCGTCCATTGGCCGCCGAGAAACGCTGCGTGCTAATCACGAATTCTTGGACAGCCTCGAGGGGAAGCTGCATCACGGGGCCGCCGACAGTGTTGTCTTTGTTGTCGACGCCATTGATGGTCACGTTGACGTTGCGGCCGCTCTGCCCATTTACAGAGAGAATGGCATAGCGGTTCTTGGTCGGGTCATACGAATCCGTGGCCTTCACGCCAGGCGCAAGATACGCCAGGTTGGCCACGTCGCGGCCCAATAACGGCAATTCTTCGACCTCGCTAGGCGTAATCGTTTGGCTCACGCTCGTCTTCAGTTGATCAACGAGCGGGGCCTCGCTCGTTACTTCAATCACTTCACTCGTCGCCCCTGGCTTCAGTTCTGCGTTAACTGTGGCAACTTGGCCGATCAATGTTTCGACCGTCTGCGCCACTGTTCCGAAGCCAGTCTTGGTGACGGTCACGGTGTAGGTGCCCACCGGTAGCAATTCAAACCGGTAGTACCCAGTCTCCGACGTGGTTGCCGTTCGGGTCAGATCGGTGGCCTTATTCTTCGCCACCACCTGAGCCCCGGACACCACTGCGCCCGACTTGTCCGTGACCGTTCCCTGAATCGCGACGCTAGCGGTAGCCTGGGCGAAAACGTTTCCACTCCCCACGCTAAGGGCCAAGACTCCAATCAGCAAAATATACGTAAGTCTTTTCATTTCTATGCTTTTCTCCTGAGGCAGCGAGCCTGCCAAATCTCCCCATTCCCCTTCAAACTTCCAAACACAAATCAAGAGAGGCCCCTCGGGCTAGACAACACCTGGCCGAAGGCTTTCTCGAATGGACCACTCGCGTGGTCGGCTTTTCCAGTTCTTGGAAACGAGCAGACCTAATTAAACGACCATCGAACCCAATGCCCAGAAATTGAGCCCGACTAAAGCACTATGCAGCAGGTTGGGCAATTTATAGACCAATGTCCTCAACTTGTAAAGCCATGATAAAAATGACTTTATTTATAAAACTCGGGAATAATTTCAGAAAATACAGAAATCAGTATGTAAATTACTATAGAAATTCATATAGACAACCCACCGCCGGTGAAAAATTCTCCCCGCCAGAAGTCATTTGGCAACGCAGAGCGGCGGCATCTGCGGCCAAACCTAGCGCGATGCCCTGCCGAGAACCTGCGGATGCCGATAACCACTCCCAAACAGGCTTGTTTGCCTACTTGGAACCAATAGCTTGAGCTTGTCTGCACTGCCTTCGTGAAATACAGTCTTTCCGTGGAACCCGATACCCCTCCGTTTGAGCCACATCGACTATTGAAAAACGGCCACGCCATGACCATCGCCTCGGCTTTTGTGCCCAGGCGGTTCGATATCCCGCCCGCCGAAGTCAGGCTGTTTCAGGTCGATCCGGAATCCCGGTTGCTCGGACATTGCCACTGGCAACCCGGCAAGCGGAAAGGCGTGCCAATAATCGTAGTCGTGCACGGACTCGAGGGTTCGAGCGATTCGAATTACGTGCGCGGCATCGCGGAGAAGGCCTTCCATCGCGGTTTCCACGTCGTGCGCATGAACCAACGGAATTGCGGCGGCACCGAAGCATTGACTCCCACCTTGTACAACTCCGGCATGAGCGGGGACTACCGGACCGTCTTCGAAGAGCTGTCAAGTGGCGATGGTTTCGAGCAGATCTTCTTCACCGGCTACTCGATGGGTGGAAACCTGGTGACCAAGATGGCCGGAGAGTTTGGTGCAGCCGTGCCCAAGGCGCTGCGCGGTGTCTGCGCGGTGTGTCCGGCCCTTGACCTTGCTGCTTGCGCAGACGCGCTCGAGCGCGTGGACAACTATCTTTACCAGCGGCACTTTGTGAATGGCCTGATGTCCCGTTACGCCAGAAAACAAAAGCTCTTTCCGGGGCGTTACAAGCTCAACGGTCTGCCACCGGTTCGAACCGTTCGCCAGTTCGATGATGTCATTACCGCGCCGCAGTTCGGCTATCGCGACGCGCAGGACTATTACGACCACGTTGGAGCGAAACGCGTCGGGGCGCAGATCCGCGTGCCCATGCTCTTGATCACCGCGCAGGATGACCCTTTCGTCCCCTACGGCTCATTGTTAACCGCCAAAATCAACCAGAATCCCGCCATCCAGTTTGTCGCGCCCCAACACGGCGGCCATTGCGGCTTCATTTCGAAACACTCCGGAAGCGAGCGCTTCTGGGCCGAGCAGCGCATTGTCGAATTCTGCGAGTCCCACCGGCAATCCCAATAATTTCCTTCTCACGCACTCATTGAAAGGTTTCAGCGCGGAAACGTGCTGCGAGAATCCCCGCGCGCCGAGGATTTTCGCCCAAGAAGCAAGAAGCAAGAAGCCAGAAGCAAGAAGCCAGAAGCCAGAAGCCTAGCCGATCCGCTTGTTTTCTCCGCCAACTAAAAACTAAAAACTGACAACTGCCTCACCCCAGCGGCTTCTCCAGCGAAACCGGAAATTCCGGCGTCAAAAGTTGCGCCGGCCCGTCGGCGGCAATGACCATGTCGTCTTCGCAGCGCATCCCGAATTCACCAGGAATGTAAATCCCTGGCTCATTCGAAAATGTCATGCCCGGCTCAAGCACCGTCTTGCTTCCACGAACGAGATAGGGATGCTCGTGCCCGTCGAGTCCGATGCCATGACCGAGGCGGTGCGTGAAGTATTTGTAGTCTGGTCCGTAGCCCGCGTCGGTGACCACCTTGCGCGCGCCGTCATCCACTGTGCCCGATAGCCGTCCAGCCCGCGCCGCATCGAGAGCGGCATCCTGCGCTTTGCGGACGATTTCGTAAACGCGCGCCACTTTTTCCGGTGCCTTGCCAAAGATCCCCGTGCGCGTCACGTCCGATTGGTAGCCGGCCACCGAGCAGCCGCCGTCGATCAGCACCACATCGCCATCTTTCAGTTTTTGCGGCTTGATCGTACCGTGCGGCAGCGCCGCGGACGCGCCCAGCAGAACCAGCGCTCCGCCGGGCAAACCCATTTTCGAAAAACCACCCTCCACCAGCTTGCCGATGTCCTCCTGTGACATGCCGTCCTTCAGCGAAGCGAATACCGCGCGAAAAACATTGCAGGTTGCTTCGCAGGCCAGCCGCATCAGCTCAAGTTCCTGCGCCGACTTGCGTCCGCGGCACGCGATGGTCACCGCGTCGGCGGAAACACATTCGAATCCCGGAGCCGCCCCGCGCAGATGATCGAAAAACATGAACGGCGCGGTTTCTTCCACGCCCACGCGTCCCGTTCGAATCCCGCGATCGCCCAGAGCCGCCGCCGCGATCTTCGTCGGACTCTCATCCTCCTGCCATACGCGGACTTCCGCCGGGAACTGCAACTTCTCGCGCAGGCGCCCTTCTTCAAACCCCGGCACGACAAGTATGGGTTTGCCCGTGCGCGGAAGCACGAGGGCAAGCAGGCGCTCGCTGATTCCCCAGCGGATGCCGGTGAAGTAGTAGAGGGAAGTCCCGGGAGCAAGGAACAGAGCGTCGTAGCTCGGCGCCAAGTCCGACATCAGTTTTTGGGCGTGCTGCAGCCGTTCACGAAATTCATCGGCCGTGATCGGCCGCACTCGTCCGCCCAGCGGCTTCAGTCCCGCAAACGCCTGCGGCAGTCCTCCGGACCCATCCACATCCGCGGCGCGTACCACCGGCGTCAGCGCGAGCGCGGAGGCAGCCGCCGCGCTAATCAAAAACTGGCGGCGCGCAGGCTGGTGAAGGTGTTCCTGATTTAGTTTGTGCATGACAGGAAAAAGGTTTATCTGGCCGGAGCATAGCTTGTCAAGGCAGATCGAAGCGCACAGAAACATGAGAGGGACAGAGTTTACTCTGTCCCTCTCTCAAACCGCTTTCTCGCCGCGCCTAATTCGACGGTGGATTTTGCGAATTCGGATAGGCAGCCGGTTGTTCCGCATTCGAACGCTGCCGCGATCTCTTTCCCGGCAGGTAGGTGATTTCCAGCGGCTGTTGCAGCGTAAAATCGAGTCGTGTTTCCGACGGGATCTTCACCTGTTGCCCTTTGGTGAAGACTTGCACACCCGTGCCGGCTCCCCCGCCTACCGCTGCACCGATCGCCGCTCCTTTTCCGCCTCCGGCCACCGCACCAATCAGCGCGCCGAGGGCCGCTCCGCCTCCGATGGTCTCTGCAGTGCGCTTCCCGCGAGAAGCGCCGGACTGTTTCACGTCGCTGCTGACCACGTTATAAGTCTTTCCTTGAAAGACGATGCTGGTCAACTCCAGTCCGAGCTCGCTGCGGCCAGTCATGCGGCCCGCTGAGCTGGCACTGACCAGCTTGATGTACGCGTCCGCTCCCGCCGGCACGATCACCTTGTCATCCGCCACGATCGGCGCGTCTAGCGATGCCTTGAACACCTCCCCAGCATGATTCGTTTTCGAATCGATGCTATCGATCGTTCGAACCGTCACAATCGTATTGGCTGGCAGCGTCACGGTTACCGGCTGTGGCGGTGGAGGAGGTGCTGGTGCCGCCGTAGGAGCCACGGCCACCATCGTCGGCGAATCAGGCGCAAGTTGTCGTGATCTTTCTGCCTTAGGCGGGACTTTCGTTCTTGCCGTGCGCTTTGCTGGGGCGGCTTCTGGCGTTGGCGCGGCGGGTTGCGGCACAGTCATCTCCGCCACGGCGACGCTCATCTGATCATTCACCCGGCTTACTCCCTTGGTTTCTGTCGCGATCTTGTAAGCCGCCAGCCTCGCTGCGTCGTTCGGCACTTGTCCGGTCAGCGTCACCTCTCCGTGTTTGCTAACCACGTCCACTGCCGCTGCTTTCAGCGCCGGCTCGGAAAACATTTTTGCTTTGATATCCGTCGTGATCGCGGCATCGCTCGGCGCACCGATCCGCGAGCAGGAGACGCCCATCGCCGACATCAGCACCAAAGCCAGAACAGCTATTTTGTTTTTGCGCATTTCTTCCTCCGCGTTGGCAGCTTCAGAACGATCGGGAGGACTGGGGGCACCCCGAGGTGGTATTTCTGTCCTATGCACGATGGTACAGAACAGTTTTCATCCTGCACGGACGCGCCAGACGGACACACCGCTGCCACTCTGGATTGTGCGGGAGGTGGTGCCGGAATGCAATCCGATGTGGTAGTAGTCTCAACAATAAATCTGTCCGCTCAAAAAAACAGGAGGTGCTCCCTGAGCACCTCCCGGAATTGACAACCTGGAATTAAACTTAGAAAACGAACTTCAATCCCAGTGTCATTGAACGGATCCCGCCGCTGAAGAACTTCGACGGCTGCAGGAAGTTCGGGTTCGCGGGCTGAACATAGCCCCCCGTGGTCGTGGCAGTGGTAACGCCCGCATTGCTGAACACGTTCCCATTGCTCAAGGCGTAGTTCGCGTGGTTGAGGATGTTGAACACATCCACCTTCGCTTGCAGATATTTCCCTTCTGTGAAGTGGAAATTCTTGGCGACGGACATATTGAGGACGCCGAATCCCGGGGTCGTGATGCTATTCCGTCCCACGGTGGTTTTCGCCCCAAGCCCGGCAACGACATACCTAGCGCCAGCGGTCACTGGCGTGTAGCCGATTGCCGGGTGCTTAGAAGTAGAAGTCGGAGCGCTCCGGTCAAAGCAGGCGCCACCAGCTGCTACGCCCGTCGGCACAAAGCCGGGATCGCCGAGACCGGTGGATGGGCCGCTGTTCGAAAAGCCCGTCAATCCGCCGGCAAATTCACAGACGGCGAACACGTCGGAGCCAATGAGCCCACTGCCGAGAGGATTAGAAATAACGCGGTCCCCGGCGGAGTCACCGTTCCTGTTCGCGTCTACGCCGGACTGAAGAGTGACGGGTTGTCCTGTTTGAGCAAGGAATACGGACCCGATCTGGAATCCGTTGACCAGTGTCTTCACCCAGCGGCTGTCCGACTTGAGATTCGGAACCTGATAGGTCCAAGAAAGTGCTAGCTTGTGCCGGACATCCAAATCCGAGCTCGCCCAGTCTTCAGAAATGCGAGTGGTGTCTTGGGCGCGCCGGGGATTCAGAAGGCTGGTGAAGAATTCATTGGTGGAGTTGTCCAGCGTGTGCGCGTAAGTGTAGTTGGCGTTGAAGCTCAGCCCCATCCTTGACCGCTGCATGAAGCTCACCGAGCCTGCATGGTAAACGCTGCTGCCAAACGGCGGATCGGAAGTTACATTGGCGGTAAATCCAAACGGAGCGTAAAGATTGGAGTTGAAGTTCTTAAACGCGGCATCCGTCGGCGTGCTTGCCGTCCAAGTAGCGGGCACATCCGAGGCTTTGAGGAACGTTGGTAGCGGCGCGATGCCCGCATCGAACGCACTCTCGCGATTGCGCCGGAACTGCACGGGCAGTGAGATACCGCGCGTGGCAAGATATCTAACCTCGACGCTGGCGTTGCGGTAGATCTCGTGCTGCACTCCCAGAGACCATGTGAGGATCTTGGGCATGACCGTGTCGTCGATGTAGCTCGTGGTCAGAGCTCGCGCCGCGAGCTGGCCTGCAGGTGGAATGTAGGTCTGCGGCAGACCGCCACCGGCCAGGAATCCGGCAAAATTCGCGTTGGCGCACCAGGATGGCTTTGGCGTCAATGTGCAAGCAGAAGTCGGATCCAGTTCGCTCTGCAGTTGCGGAGGCAGCGTGATCGAAGCGAAGTTCTGGAACTTCACATCGTAGGCAATCCCGAATCCGCCGCGAATGGAAGTTTTCCCGTTTCCGCGGGGATCGTAGGCGAATCCAACGCGCGGTGCGATGTTGTTCTTGTCCGTCTTGGGAATGCCGAAGGTGATGACGCCAGGGACGTTGGAGATGGCGTTGAGTATTTGGGAGCTGTCGCCCGCCGGATTGGTCCAATACTCGTACCGCACTCCGAGGTTTAGCGTCAGACGCCGCGACAGTTTATAGTCATCCTGGCCGAACACGTAGAAGGCGCTCTGCGTGCCCAGGAAACTGCCCGTTCCTGCGTTGCGCAGAGTTCTCCCGAGTTGATTGCTCTGCTGGTCCCTGATGAATTCCTGGAGCGTGTCATACCAGTAGTCCCCGTTACTCCGCGCCAGGAAGAACTGCGGGTAGATGAAGTGGTTGTATTGTGCGCCGAACTTGAGAGTATGTTTGCCCTGCGCCCAGGAGAAGGTGTCGGCAACTTGATAGGTGTTCTGTTTTTGATTCTGGTTGTCGCCCGGGCCGATGGTGTTGAATCCCAGGTCGCCGATGGTCACGTCAGACGGGCAAGCGGTGCACGGATTTACGTTAGCCAGATAGTAGAACGAATACTGCAAGCGCAGGTCGTTCACCAGGCGGCTGTTGATTGTCCAGACGTCGTTCACCGCGATCTTCCGGTTGTGCAGGAGTTGCGCTTGATTGAAGAGTTCCTGTGTCGAGTTCACTGGGAATACGAAGCTGGCTTGATTGAACAGGAAACGCCCGCCAATTTGGTGCCTTCCCCAGGTGTAATCCGTATTGACCTGAGCGTCGTGCTCCTTCTGCCCAACCGGGCTGATGATGATGAGGTTGCCGATGGGGATATTCTGTCCGTTGACAGCAACTGTCCCCAGATCGTTTTGTGGCGCGACAGGAAAATTGTTCAGAATATTCTTCACCGCAGAATTTACCGCTAATCCTTGAAGTGTTGTCAATCCCGCCGCTGTCGGCTGAATCAACGCCGTCGGGGTTCCCTGACCGTGCAGCTTCGTGTATTCGTATGCGCCGAACACGAAAAATTTGTTCCTGAGGATTGGGCCACCCATCGTTCCGCCAAACCGGTTGTTATCGAAATCCGGCTGGCCGGGGATCGTTTTCGCCGCGATGGCATTCTTGGTCAGATTGTCAATCGAATTGTAATTCTTGTTCTGGTTGTACCATTCGCCTGACCCGTGCCAACTGTTGGTGCCCGTCTTCGTCACTAGGCTGAATTGGCCGCCAGCCGAATGTCCGTATTCTGCGCTGAATAGATTGGTCGTCAGGTTGAATTCCGCAACCGCGTCCGGGATGACCGTGGAATTGTTGCCCGTGACTCCCAGGTTGTTGTCATCCACTCCGTCAACCGTAAAGTTGTTGTCACGCGGACGTGTTCCTCCCACCGAGCCGCCGATGCCTGTTACACCACCGGGCTGCGCCACCACGTTGGGAGCCATCACCGCCAGGTTGAGCGGGCTGCCGTTCAGCGTTCCCGAAGCGCTCGGAAGCTGCACGGCGTTCGAATCAAATGTATTGTTCAGCGCCGAAGACGTCGTCTGAATCTCCACTCCCCCGCTCGTAACCTCGACGATCTCCGTCGCGACGCCCAAGTCCAAGTGTGCGTCCGCCACATTGTCCTGGTTGGAGACGACGCTGACGTCCGTCACCAAGAAATTCTTAAATCCCTTGGCTTCTACGCTCACCTTATACAAGCCCGGAATCAGACTCGGAAACGAATACGTTCCCGCCGAGGTGGCCGTAATTCTCACCGACACACCCGTCTCCTGATTCGCGGCCGTTACCTGCGCATCCGGAACCGCTGCCCCAGAAGGATCCAATACCTGCCCTCGCAGCGTTCCCGTGATTCTCTGCGCCGCCGCCGGCATCGAGAAGATCAGCGCCAATCCCAGGACCAATGCAGAATAAAACAACCCTCTCACGCTGCTGAGCCGACATCCACCCAGCCCAGCACCCATCCATCCTTCAAGTCTCATGTCTCCCCCTCAATTCGAACTGCCTCGAATTTGCCCCATACTTCTGACGCCTCTATTTCCCGCCACCGTCCATTCGAATGGGAAGGGTCAGCATCAGAGTTATTGCGTAAGGCTGCAGGTTGTTCGCCAATGCGGGGGCGGATTAACGGACAATTGTTTCTATGACTTACGAGCTATACTGGCCCGCGAGAAATCTAAACTTCGATACTTCTGGATGGTTTAGCTGATTTAGATTCAGGTATGCGTAGAGGGTATGCTGCGGGAACTCCGCGGAATGGCGATTTTCTCGAAAGGAAATGCAAAATAAAGAGAGCCGGTTTTCTGAATCGGCGATGGCGCCAATCTCTCGCGCAGGAGGGGCGAATCAAATTTCGCAAACTTTTCGTTGCGCCATTTCTGCGAAGGCAGCCGGCTGGAAATACGCAGACTACTCTGTCCGAACAGCGAGGATTTTCTTGCCCTCAACTTTTATTTCGATGCCGAGGGGCGGGCGCAGATCCGATCCTTGCGCGATAGCTCCGCGCACCCAGACGCTTCCCGGAAGATTGGTCAATTTGAGCGGGTCAAACACCGTGCGGCTGCAGGGGTTCCCGACCATGGGATGTTTGGCGGCGCGGAAGCCGTAGTCGTTTTTCAGCTTGTTCAAATCCGTGATGTATTCGAGCTGGCAATTGCCGTACGGAGAATTTTTCGCAAACGCCCAATAACCGCTGGCCTGGGAGGCAGAGGCAGCAGGCAAGCGTACGAGCAATGCCGGAATGTGTTCGCCGCTTAGGCGGTTGCGAATATAAAACTCCTTCAAGGACCACGGCTTGGCCATCTCCGCGACGTCGGCGATCCCGGGCTCGGTATCGGTGGCGTGGGGGAGCAGCGTGCTCGGATCGGGGGCGGGCGAAGGAACTTCGATCTGCGGTTGTTGTAGGGCGGAGTGCACCGCACGCTTCGGACGAAGGGCCCAGCGCGCTCCCAAAAAGACGACGAGGAGCACGGCGAGAAGTCCGATGACAAGTTTGACGGCGGGATTCGACGCTGCGGACGAGCGCGCGCGTGATCCGGAAACGCCGGGGATTTGCGGCATTTCCGACTTGAAGCGGTCCGATGGGGGCTGGTCCGTCATAGTGCTTCGCTTCGATTCTATACTCAAAAAGGAGAAAGTTGACAGCCCCGTGTAGGCCGGCGTTTTCGGGCGAGATTGTCACGAGACCTCCGATTGAAAGCTGAAAGTGAGGAATAACGTGACTCATGAGTGGCGAAGGCAGCCAGTTGGAACTAGAGCGCGGGCGCACGAAGCAATGCCGGAGAAAGATAACGCTGAGACGCGGAGTCCGCAGAGGTTTCGCAGAGCAGACGGTTGGGAATCTGGGAAGCCTACCCCCACCCCCGCGTTTTCTTGCAATGAGTGTGGGCACCCAATCAAAATTGTCCTAGTGGCTCATGTCTGCGCCACCCACTTTTTCCCGAGCCTTGGTCGTCTTATAGCAACCAAGTCTACTCGCCCGAAAGGGCAGACTCTGTCATCTAATCAGTTCTGTGCAAAAGTAAACAGATTGGAACTGCAGATTCTGAAAGACTTAGAATGGCGGTGTGGCGGGCGCTCGTTTAGTCTGTGCCGCCAGAACCTGGTGCTTGAGCCGGTTCACGAGGCCCTTGAAAGGGCCTTGTGAGAAAGAACAAGGCAAATGATGGAATCACAGGCCCCTTGGGGATTCAGGCGTTCCTGGTTGTTGTGCTGCGTGGCGTGCATGGGGATTGCGTTTGGGTGTCCCGCGCTTGGTGCCCAGGAAGCGCCGCAAGCCGTTGCCGCGGACATAACGCCGCAAGACTCACCATCAGCAGGAGCAGAACGCGAGGTCTCCTGGGGCACGCTCCCGCGAAACTTGCTCCAGGATCAGAAAGACATCTGCTTGTTTCCTGTGAAGCTCGCGAAGGGGCGGTACTGGCTGCCCACGATTGCGGTGACGGGAGTGACGGCCGCGCTTATCGTCGCTGATCCGCACGACACGCCTTACTTCAGGCGCACGTCCCGATTCGAAGGCTTCAACGATGCTTTTTCCGGGCGCATCACGGCAGGGGAGATCGCGATTGTTCCCGCAGCCTTTCTGTTGGTGGGACACTTCCGCCCCGATTCCTACGCGGAAAAGACCGCGCTGCTCGCGGGTGAAGCGTACGCCGACAGCGCCATCGTTGACGCCGTTATGAAGGTAGCGACACGGCGACTGCGTCCTTCGGACATCCCACCGTACGGGGCTTTCTCCGACACCTTCTTCCACAGCCATGTATCCCCTACCGGTATAAACACGAGCTTTCCTTCCGGTCACTCAGCGGCGGCGTTTGCCGTTGCCACCGTGTTCTCGCATCGTTATCGCCAGCATCGCTGGGTGCCATGGGTAGCATACGGTGCGGCGTCTCTTATCAGCTTTTCCAGGGTCACGACTCAATCTCACTTCCCATCGGATGTGTTCTTGGGGGCGGCACTAGGCTATGCGATGACAAAGTTCGCCGTCCTGAGACCGCGATAGACCGAGCGGAACTAGAGAGTCACTGGGAACGACAGTTCGAGCCGAGTTGCCCCGCCCAAGAGCGCCTCATCGAGTTACAGGTGCCCTCCCGCTAGAGGAATCTCAAGTCAAACCCGCAAGCTTTCTTTGAAAACAGGAGTCACACGGCAACTTTTCTCGGGCACACGGGTTTATTGGGTTTAAGTCCTCGTGTGCATGCGTAACCCCTTTATTTTGTTGGAGTAATGTAAATTATCCGTATTGCTATGCGGCCAGGGAAAGAGTAGCTTTCGCGAGTCGAAACTTTGGTGGGTCCTGGCAGTGCAAACTCTTCTGGTGTCCTCGCAGCTTCAGGTCTTGCTTGCCGGCCCGCGAACGGGAGGTAGCACATGCGACGCATTACTGCGTATTTGATTTTCTCATTGGTGTTTCTGGGACTCCAAGCGAACACGAAGGCGCAGGACATCCTGGTGCCGGCCGGCACGCTTCTTCGCTGCACGCTCGAGGAGCCAAACTTTTCCTCAGCCACTGCCGATATTGGCGACCCTGTGATCTGCCACTTGAACAACCTCCGGGAATTCGGACAGAATGCTTTTCCCCGGGGAAGCTACCTCGGGGGACACCTCGAGGCGGACAAGGAACCCGGACACTTCGTCGGTAAGGGCTATCTCAAGCTGGAATTCGACCGCATCGGTTTCCCCAATTCGGATGTCCCCGTTCCCAGCAAAGTCATCGCTGCCAAGGGATACAAAGTGGATCGTCGGGGGGACATCGTCGGCCGCGGCCACGCGACGCGAGACACCGTGGAATGGCTCATTCCTCCGCTGTGGCCCTGGAAGATCCTAACGCTGCCTGCCCGAGGCCCGCGTCCGACGCTGAAAGGCGAAGAGCAGATCACCGTGCGCTTGATGGACGATATCCAAGTTCCTCGGCTAACGGCTTCTGGTCAGCCTTATGAAAGGCCGGCCTCTTACGACCGGCCGCGCCCGACCTACAGGCCGCAATCTTTTGACCGGCCCCGAGGCTCTGGCGGAAAGCGCCCCCCCGAGCAGCGATCCTTTGAACCGGCGGAGGCAGTGAACACGCCGGAAAACAATATCCCCGATGTCAGCTACGCCGCTCAGAGCATTACGGCGCAGGAGAACCAGCCAGACGTTTCGGAGCCTTCGTCAGCGCAGACAGAACCATCGGCTCCCAACTCCATGACACTGCGCCAACCGCTGCGGATTAAGTGGATCGCCCTCAAGCCGGGCAATGTGTATGGGGTAACCAATTATCGCATCCATGAAGGCAGCGTGACTTATGTTCTTTTAAGCGGCGCCAAGGGGTCAGTGGACATCACTGAAATTGATTGGCGCAAGACGTCTCACCTGAACGCCGAGCCAATCGCTTCGTCGGTTGCGGATCGCACTGCCATCGCGGGAAGTCCAGAGTCATTTTCAGTGCGGCATTGAGTTCGCCGATTTTCGAGGGTGATAGCGGTCCGACACAGTGAGAAACATCGGGCTTCCGCAGACTGACGAAGTTGTCGGACAAAATCTAAAAGGGTAGGCCAGCCTAGCCGGGTTAGTTAGTATTGCACCTACCTTGTTGCGGCAGAAACGCCTGCGGCGGCACGGCATGGCATCGCGAGGGTGCCCGTTCGTGCGCGGTGAATCTCTTGCGCATGGGTCCGGCTTCTGGGCCATGCGGCCGGTGTGGCAGCGGCAAAAGTAATTCTTCAGCGGTCCTTCTGAGCTCCAGGTAAACCCTTCGTCCGTCAGGCAAACTGAAACCGAGAGGTTTTTTCGGAGTTTACGACACGCCTGTTGGCACGAGAGTGAAGACCCACTGCCACGGGGCTCGGGTCCGGTCTTATCGAGGAGCGCGCTCACACAGTAAGGCCCTACCAAGCGCCGGCAGAAATGAGCGGCGCTGAATAATATTCCCAAATGGTTACGAGAATCTGTTATTGAGATGGGTACAGGAGGTGCCGGGGGGCTTGTCTCCTGGCGAGGGTGAATCTACTGTAGAGGGAAGCGTGAGGAGGGGCAGAGTCCAGCGCCGAGAGCTATGATTTCCGAACAAAGAGGCGGGGCGCGGGCGTTTGTCCGCAGCCTGAACATTCTGCTGAAATTCGCACGTCTGTACGAATTCGGGCACGCGCGCACGGCCGCACAGTTCGAAACAGCGTGGAAAGAACTGCGCGGCGCGCTGGATGACAGCGGCGGCGGAGGTGTGCTTCTAGGCGCGTCGGGAACCCAGATCTTGCTGGACGGCGTGCCACTCGGTTCGGCCGCCGGCGAGAGAAGCTTCGCGCAGCTATTGATCACCTCGGGAATCGCGAGCATTCATTTTTCTCCGACTCTCACGCAACCGCAATTCGCGCGATTTGTGCGTGCCTTTCCCAGCGGAAACGCCAAGCCTTCCTCCCTCGCCGAACAATTGAAAACCGCGCTCGCGGGAGACACCAGCATCAAGGTGAATGAAATCCGCTACGTTGCGGAAGACGCTTCGGTGGCGGGCATCAAGGTGGCCGCACAACTTACGCAGAAGGTACTCGGCGCGGCGGGCGACAAGTTCAAAGACTTCTTTGAAGACCCGAACAAGATGCTGCAGATGATCCTGGCTGCGGAGAGCATGCGCTCCGGCGGCGGTGGTGGCGGCGGGATGGGCGGACCGGGATACGGACCCGGTGGCGCGGGACCCGGGTTCGGCCTGGGCAGTGGTGGAGGATCGGGTGGCGGGGGAACTGGTGGTGGCGGAACCGGAGGGAGTAGCGGCTCTGGGGCGCCGGAGAGCGGCGGGGCTGGTGGTTCCAGCCTATGGGAATCTGGTGGTGCGTCGGGCAGCGGAGGTGGCACGGGGACAGGTATCGGTGGCCAGGGTGGCGGGACTGGACCAGGAACCGGCGGCGGAGGTGGTGGCGTAGGTGGGGGTGGAGGCGGGACAGCAACCGGAGGCGGCGTTGCGACCGCAAGTGGCGAGCCCCTGCCGCCCGGAAAGTGGCTGACGGCTTCGGCATTGTTGCGCGGCGGCGCGGCCGCTGGAGTTGCCGGTCTGCCGGGAACAGGAACGGGTACGGGCGGCGGATTCAGCGTCGAGGAAGAAGACGTTCGTTCGATGCTGGGATTGTTCGCTCAGCTGGGCAAATCGCGGAAAGATTCTGAACACCGCATGGACGTGCCGACGTTCCAATCGCGCTTGAGCGCCATGCCGGTGCGAGCGCAATTCACGCTGCAGCAGGCCCTGGCGGGACTCGCCGCGCAGGCGCCAGATGCCAAGCCAGACAAGCCAATGCTGCTGAAACTGGCGGAGCACGTGGCAATCCGCTTCGCGCTGGACAGCTACGAAAAAGGCGAACTGCGCGTGAACGCCGTGAAGCAACTGCTCGACCGCATGAATACGGAAATTGAGGCGCTGCGCAAGATTCTTTCGACCCAGGAAGAAATGATGTCGCAAGCGGGCCTCTCCGTGCAGTCGTACACGGAGCTGCTCGACCAAGAATTCTGGGAGCAGGTTCCCGAAGAGAACAAGAAAGAGGTGCTGACTTCGGACGAAGCCTGGTGCGTTCCGCCCCGCAACGTGAGGGTGTTCCTGGAAGACATGCTGCGGCGCGGGGAACTGAAGACCGTCAACGAGATTTTAATGAAGTACGCTTCGTGCGTGGGACTGGAAGCGCCGGAAGCGCGGCGAACGACGGCGATCGGACTCTCGGATTTAGCTGAATTGTACGGGAGCGGGGACGGCAGCGCTTTGATGGAGGCGATCCGCCGCTTGGGCAACCAGTTGGCCGTCGAGCGAGAACCGGAATTGCAAACGCTGGTCAGTGCCGCGTTCGTGCGATTGAGCCAGGAAGCGGCCTCCAAGCGCTGCTACCCGGCGATGCAGCAAGCACTCTCGTCGCTCGAGACCGTGGAGGCGCAGAGGCCCGGATCGACGCAGAGCCTGCGGCCACGCATCGGTGCGGAAGAACGGCTGCCGGAATTCATCGAGGAAGCGATGCGCAGCGGCCAGATCGCGGACGGGATGATGGATATCCTCAGCCTGATGCCCAAGGCCACGATCCAGTATGTCACCAATCGATTCGGACATTGCGGTTTTCGCGAAGATTGCGATCTGCTCGCCACGATTATCCGCACCTTGGGAGAGGACGCCACGCAACGGCTTCTCGAAACGTTGCAGACCGCTCCCGCGGGTGAGTCCGCCGAAACCATCGGCTTGGTGAGTCAGCTTTCTCCGGAGAACGTGGAGAAGATTCTTCCGGCGCGGCTCTCGCAGTGGCCGCGCTCCTCGCATGACCGCGCCGTCCGGCAACTTTCCGCCGCGCCCTCGGAGGAGCGGGCGCGGCTGCTTCTTGCGCTCTACGATTCGATCGATGTTCTGATTCGTCCGCTGGCCATCGACGAAATGGGGATGAGTGGGCAAGCCAGCTGTATTCCGAAACTGATCGAACTAGTGCAGAACGACGAGACGCCCGCGTTCACCAGGGTGAAAGCGGTAGAGGCGCTCGGCCGGCTGCGCGCGTCCGCTTCCAGCGCGCTACTCCAGCATATTTTGGAGACCCGCCAAGTTTGGCGCTGGGTGTATCCAAACGAATTGAGAATCGCCGCGGCGCAGGCATTGCTGCGCGTCGATCAGGCCGTGGGAATGGAAAAGGTTGCCGCCAGCGGAATCGACCGCAAGGAACTGACGCTCGAACCCACGGATCCCGATCCCAATGCTTCCGTGATCCGGCAGCGGCGCTACGCGCGCGTGAAGCTTTCGCGCAACCTCATTGCGGTGACGACGAACTTGCGGGAAAACTTCAGACTGTCCATTCCGGAGCTAAACCTGGGAGGCGGGATCGGTTCCGGAGAACGCCATCTAGCTCCGGGCTCGCTGTTGTCGCTGAAATTCTCGCTGGGCGTGCGCAACATCAAGGCGCAGGCAATTGTCCGCGGAGCGCGGCCTCAGGCGATGGCATTCGAATTCGTGGACATGGATCTGGATGAACGTTACCGCTTACGGAAATTATTGCTGGAGCTAGGTGGGCTGCCGATGGTTGCCCAGGTCACGAATCGCACCCGGCGCCGCGGCCGCGTGGCGATCTCGAAGAGCTAGACACAGCGCGTTGCGATTTTTTTTCGCGGCCGGGACATCCCCTTCTCACCTGACCTCTCCTTCCGGTAACCTGTCCGTTCGGTCAGGGTCCTGCCCGTCCTCATGGTGGCTTGACCGCCCGGGCACATGGGACCGCTGTACCATTGCGGCGGACAGCGACTAACCCTACGGTACTAGTGAGGAAGTTCTATTGAAGGCCCACGCGGCGCAAGATGAAAGCAGACCCAAAAACAGCGGCCGGACGCGCATTCGTAAGAAGCCTTAACATCCTCCTGAAGTTTGCCCGGCTGTACGGCCATGAGCATACCCGGACCATCGAACTGCTGCGCGTTGCCTGGCAGGAGCTGCGCAGCGCCATCCCCATGGGGACTGACGGGGGGCTATTGCTGGGAGCGACGAATTCGCAGCTATTGCTGGATGGTGTGCCTCTCGAAGGATTCCCCGCTGAAAAGCAATTTGCGCAACTGCTTTCGGCGGCGGGCGTGGCCAGCGTGCAGTTTTTCGCTTCCGTCACGGAAGAAGAGATTGGCCGGTTCGCGCGCGCCTTTCCGACGGGCAAAGCGAAACCAGCCGAGCTGGCACTGCAACTGAAAGCCGCTCTCGAGGGCACGCAGGGAATCCGCATCAATGAGATTTGCTTTGTGGCCACGGATGCGCGTCTGAAAGACGCGAGCATGGCCGCTCAGATTGCTGCCGCATCGCTTGGCGGCGACCAAGAACAATTCAGACAGTGGTTGAACGACCCTCAGAAGCTGCTCGAATTGATTGCCGCGGCGCAGGGTTCGAAAAGCGGTGGAGTTCCTGGGCCGGGCCCAGGCGGACCTACGCCTGCTGAAGGAGCTCCGGGCGCAGAAGATTCCGGTGCAGCCGGACACGCCGGTACTGGGTCAGGTAACGGCGGAGGGACCGGCGGCGGGGGAACAAGCACTGGGACAGGGCCGGGTGCAAGCTTTTGGACCGCAGGCGGCAGCGGGTCGGCCACCATTTCTATTTCTGGAGTAGCCGCTAGTGGCGGAATTGGGTCGCCCGGGGCGCTGGGTGCTGGGCTCGGTGCGGGAAAGGGAAGCGGAAGCGGCGGGCATGGCGAGCCGAGCGAAGAAGAGATCTATGGGATTCTCAGCGCGCTGACGAGCTTTGGGCACGTTGGCACAGGGCAGGGTGGCGTGGCCGCGGCAGGTGCATTCCAGCAGCAGATGTCGCAATTGCCGGGCCGCGCGCAAGATACGTTGAAACAAGCTCTCGCAAGCCTGGCGGCGCAAGCTCCGAACGCCAAGCCGGACGAGTCGGTGATCGTGCAGCTGGCCGAACACCTGGCGATCCGTTTCGCGCTGGAGCGCTTCGAACGCGGCGAAGTGAAAGTCAACGCCGTTCGGCAGATGCTCGACCGCATGAACCAGGAAATCGAGAACCTGCGAAAGATTCTCGGCGCTCATGAAGACAAGATGAGCGAAGCCGGGCTGCTCGTCCAATCGCACCGCGAGATTCTCGACCGTCAGTTCTGGGCGGCGGTGCCCGAAAGCGGCAAGCGCGCCGTGTTGTTATCCGAAGAGGCCTGGTGCATTCCGCCGCGCAACGTGCAGTCCTACGTCAGTGAGCTGATCGAGCACGGCAACATCGCCGAAGCCGTCAGCATTCTCCAGAATTATGCGGCTTGCGCGGACAGCGAAGACGCCGATGCGCGGAAGAAAACCGCAGTCGGACTTTCCGAGATGGCCGAATTGTATGCCAAGGCTGATCCGAGGTTGCTGAGCAAAGCGCTGCGGCACCTGGGTCTGCGGCTCAGCGTGGAGCAGGACTCGGAACTCCAAGGCTTCGTGAGCGCGGCCTTCGTACGGCTAAGCCAGGAAGCGGCCACCAGCCGGTATTTTCCGGCGATGGAGCAGGCACTCGATCTGGTTGCCGGCGTCGAGTCGCAGAGGCCGGGAATCGCGCGCAGCCTGCGCGGGAAAATGGGAATCGAAGAACGCGTGCCGGAGTTTGTTGAGGAAGCGCTGAAGGCGCGCCACGTGGCCGCGGGGCTGACCGATGTTTTGAAGTTGCTGCCGCAAACGACCATGGAGCAGCTCGCGGCGCGTTTCAATCGTTGCAGTCTGCGCGAGGATTCCGAACATGTTGCGAATTTGGCGGGCGACATGGGCGAAGAGGCCATTCAGTATCTACGGAGCACGGTGCGCGGCGGGCCGGTGGCAGAGGCCGTGGAGATGGCCGGGCTACTGAGCAGGCTGGATCCGGAATCGGTCATGGTATATCTGCCGGGCCGGATGAAAGAATTTCCGCGGACATCGCAAGACCGCATCGTGCGGCAGATTTCCGCCAGTGGAGCGGCGAGACGATGCCACATCCTGCTTGAGCTGATCGATCACGTGGACCCGCTGGTGACGCCGCTGGTGATCGACGAAATCGGCGTGACCTCGGATCGCGAGGCGCTCGGCAAACTGCTGACCATCGCCGACGGCGACCTGCCCCCCGGCGGCGGGCCGTATCTGCGCGTCAAAGCCATCGAAGCACTGGGGAGAATTCATGCCCCCGAATCCACCAGCACGCTGAAGCGCCTTGTCGAGGCGAAGAAAGTGTTTGGCTGGGTGCAGCCGGAGGAGGTGCGCATTGCCGCGCTGCAGGCGCTCGAGAAGCTCGACCCGGACTGGTTTCGCGACTACCTGCCCAAGAGTGGAATTGACAAGGAAGATTTCACGCTCGCACCGCTGGACATTCCAGCGACCTCGAAATTTGTGCGCCAGCGCCGGCACACCCGCGTGCGGCTGAGGAAGACGGTCAGGGCGGTGTGCACGAACCTCAAAGAGAGCTGTTCCATGGAGATCAAAACCGCCAGCCTGACGGGAGGCGTTGCGACCCTCAGCCGCCACCTGACGCCCGGGACGCAGGTGCAATTGAGATTGCAGATTGGCATGAGGAATTTGCAGGCTACCGCGCTCATGCGCGACTCCCGCGCGCAAGACATGGCCTTCGAGATCGTGGACATGAACCTTGACGAGCGCAGCAAGTACCGGCGCATGCTGGCCGGAAACCTCTCCAACAGTTCCAACAATCAGGGCCCCGCTGAAAACGACCTCATTTCCGTGGCCGCTAGCGGTGCTGGATCCAAGTAACGCCCCACGCTCCCGCGCCGATGCGAGCTTCGGCTCTTTTTCTTGCATTTCCCTCTTAACAAACCAGGCACGGCTCTGGTAAGTTACCCCTGTAGAAAAGTGCGCCCCGACCATCGTGTTTTTGGGCCCTACTCACCGGGGGCCGGACATACCTGTTCCAGGCAGGCCTACCAACCATCGACTGTCAGCTTTCTTCGCCAACTCCCACCTCAGGATCCGCCATGAAACGCAAAAAACTGAATGTCAAGCATCTTTGGAAACAATTCGAGGACTTTCTCTTCCCTCGGCTGCGCCTGTCCATCACCGACCGCGCCGTCTATTCGCATCTCATCCGCCACAGCCGTCTCGAAGGCCAGCACCAACTCCGCTTCTCCATGCCCTGGCTTGCCCGCGGCATCGGCATCAGCACCGGCCCCGTACGCGAATCGGTCCGCCGCCTCGTCGTCCTCGGTGTGCTCCGCCTCATCCGTCGCAGCACAGCCGGCCATTCGCGTGCTCCTGCCCGATGAGATTCGCGGCCTTCGCCCCGGCCTGCCCGCCGTGGCGGGCGCCATCGCCGTCCGCGGCCCCGCCAGCGCCCCGCAATCCCCCAACCTGAAAGACCTCGACTTCCTCAAGACCCGCGCCCTGCGCCAGTCCATCCACCTCCGCGAACGCGGCCATTGTTTTTATTGTCTGCGCCGCACCGACGCGCGTGTCCAGTGCCTCGACCACGTCGTGCCCCGCGCCCGGGCGGGGCGCAACTCCTATCGCAACTTGGTTTCCTCCTGCCTCGAATGCAATTCGCTCAAAGGAGAACGTCCCGCCGCCGATTTTCTCCGCTGGCTCTACCGCCAGCGCTGCCTGACCGCCTCCGAGCTCAACGCCCGCCTCCGCGCCCTCGACGCCCTCGCTTCCGGCAAGCTCCCCCCTCCCGTCCACCACCCCGACACCCCCGTTGGCACTGCGTCTTTTCCCCCTCACTCGCCTGCCCGCCGTGGCGGGCCACTCGCCGCTGGGTGGGCTTCGGCGTCATATTGCGAGCCTCGCAGGGTTGGCCGTGATATGCTGCTCGGCCTACTACTAGTTGGGCGAATCAGGAACCGGCATGACCAAGACAGCCGTCAGCGAGCAAATCACTCACCGGTGGTACACGCGTCCCGTGCTCTTCGTTGCTGACGTGAACCGTGCACTTCGGTTCTACATCGGCATGCTCGGCTTCGAGAAGTGTTGGCATGAGGGCGACGGCGCGGGCGGGGTCTGCCAAGTCCATCGCGCGGGATGCGAGATCATCCTTTGCGAGGACGCCACGCGAAGAGACAAGGCGCGCTTGTTCGTGGCACTGAACGTCGATGGACTCACCGCGTTTCGCCGTGAAATCGTCGAGCGCTCGGTTCCGACCGAGAAGTCCTGGTGGGGTTACGACGTGATCAAAATCGTCGATCCCGACGGAAATGAATTGCTGTTTCCCGTGGCCGAGTAGTCCAAGCAGTGGCGTGCCGGGGGACAGTTTCCCGGATCTTCTTGTAGGGGCGCAGCACCGCTGCGCCCTTCTTAAACGTAGCGCCGCCCTTTAGGGCGGCATCTGGCCTCTTGTTTTTGGACCCGTCGCGCCTCCCCGCTTTGTAGAGGCCGGGCTTCAGCCCGGCTCCTTGTCTCGTCACTCGTCACTCGCCACTGCTGTGTAGCCCTTTCTCGCCACTCCCCCAGACCCAGCAGTTCAACCTGGTTACTCGGCATCCGGAAGTTGCGATTCTTCTGCTTCTAACTTCCGAGTTGCCGTCATCCGACCACAATCGCGGATTGCCTTGCCGAATCTCTCGGAGCACAACGTGACATAAGAGGAGCGATGTGGAAGAGCCACAGAAAACAACTAGCGAATGAGCTAGTTGAATGATGATTGGCGCGGAGGGTGGCGTCGGGATTCACCGCTTATCAGAAATATATTTGCAGTTCCGACTTGCCGGGCATGACCGGGACCACCGTCGCCTCGTCACGGTGCGCAATCACTCATTCCGGAAGCGGAACGCGATAGAGATTGCTCTGGGTGGTCATCTTCCAAGACAAATACTTCGGGAGCTCGAGACCTGGAAAGACGTTGGGTTCAGGAATTGTTTTGGCGCCGGGCATGCTAGCAAAATCCTTTTCGGAGGCAAGGCCCTTCGGCCAGAATTTTCCAAATGGCGGCCCCGAGCGATACGGAAGCACCGCGGTATTCTTCGAGTGGAGACCGAAATACTGGAGTGAAACAAACAAGTACTTGCCGTCAGTGCTCCACTCGAACATCGGAGCCTGTCGCCGGCTGGGTCCGGAGCCAGGCACGCATGCCCCACATGCAACGAAAGGTTCGCCTCCACGAGTTGGAAAGAGCTTCACGACGCTTCCCGCCGTTCCCGGGGTTTGCGCCATGGTGACCGCGGCCCACTGTCCGTCTGGCGAAACGCCAATCAAGTACGTGATTGCATCGGGCATTACCATTTCCTTGTCTGACCCATCTTCCTTCATGCGAAATAGATGGCGCTCTTTGTCCTCGCTTAGGTAGAGGATCTCTCCCGGAGCACCGAAGAATGCACGGAATTCGTCGCCGTGGGTAAGTTGGCGCGGCGAACTGCGGCGATCCACATCTGCAATCCAGATGCCGTTGCCCGTCAGGTTGCCGGTGGAAGTAAAGAGGATCTGCCTGCCGTCGCGTGAAATACGGTAATGCGACATCGTGTAGCCGGGCAAGGCGCGTGCCTTCTCGTCCGTTTTCATGTCAACCGTCCAAAGCTCGGCGCTGATGTAGGCGCGGGCGGAGCCGCTACTCACGAGGTAAAAGACTTTGTCGCCGGAAGGCGACGCTGTGGGAAGCATGGCAAACCCCTCCGACGTAAGTTGGCGGTCACCGCCGGAGTCGTGGATCCAAATGGATGCATGCCTAATGCCGACGCTGGTGATCACATACTTGCCGTCTGGAGTCGGTGCCGTGCCTTCTTCCTCCGTGGCTCCAGAAGTAATCTGTTCAGGTGTGCCATCCGGGAACTTCTGCCGCCAAATGTGGAAACTACCGGATGCAGTCGAGGAGAAATACATCCATTGGCCATCGGGTGACCACGCGGCGGTCGTGCATTGCCCCTCATTTGGGCCAGCACGCCTGCCGGGTGACGAACCGTCAAAGGGCACCAGTCGGCATGGTAGCCATGCGGATCCATCCATCTCCGCAACCAGCAACCATTTGCGATCCGGCGATAACGCGGACCGATGGGCCATGCTGCCGTCACCGATGGGCACATAAATGTCGCGGTGTCCTGCATGGTTTTCGTCGGAACTCGCGACTCCCATGTGGATACCATGTTTAATTTCTGAATAAACCAATTGCTTATCACCGCCCCAAATTAGGCCCGAGGCATTCGCCATGAAAAGCCGCGGAGATCCGCCAAAGACCGGGACCTGCCACGAATCCCAGACGAAGGCCTTGTCCACAACGGTGTAGACAATTCGCGTGCCATCCGGTGTGAATACGGGTGAAGACTTCAGGAACTGGTCATCCGTTAGCTGGACGGATTCGCCGCCGGGCAGTAACTTGACGTAGACCTGGCCCCGGGGTGCCGATTCGCCCATATTCCCGAAGCGAACAAAAGTTAGCATGCGCCCATCAGGCGAGAGTGCTGGCGCGACTGCTGAATCATTGAAATCAGTAAGGGCGACGTAACCCGAGTTCGAAACCGTCGGCCTGATGTGGGATTTCTGACGCCAGAAGAACAGCCCGAGGACGGACCCCGTCAGCACAAACAGTCCGGCCAGACTAACCATGAGCGCCTTATTCGTGGTCTTGCGTGGACTTGGAACTCGGGCCGCACCCGTGCCAGATATAGATGCGGAGGCCTCAAGTCGTCGCAGATCCACGCTGATTTCTTTGGCCGACTGGTACCTGTTTTCTGGATCCTTCTCCAAGCACTTTAGGATGATTCGCTCCAGTTCCGCGGATACCCGATTGTTCAGCTCACGCGGGCGAACTGGCGGTTCAACCAGGATGGCATGGATGAGCTGAGCAACTCCCTCCTCTCGAAGAGGCCTTCGTCCGGTGGCCAGTTCGTAAAGCACTGCACCGAGGGAGTAAAGATCACTGCGATAGTCTGGCGTCCTGCCTTGCAACTGCTCCGGAGCCATGTAGGGCAAAGTTCCTGTAGCACCCTGCTTTTGCGACAGTGTTTCGGTGGCAGCGGTATCACCCACGCGTAACAGCTTCGCCAGCCCGAAATCCAGCAGCTTCACGTCGCCGCGGGAAGTCAGCATGATGTTTCCCGGTTTTAGGTCGCGATGCACGACGCCCTGACTGTGCGCGGCTTCCAGTGTCCTGGCGATGTCACTGCCGAGTGGCAACAGCTCTTTCTCAGGCAGCGCCCCCTGAGCCACTTTCTGGGTCAAGGTCACACCGTCCACATACTCCATCACCAGGAAGTCGACGCCGCCGTCTGTGTCGAAATCATGGACGGTCGCGATGTTGGGATGTTTTAGCTTGGCGAGTGTCAGGGCTTCTTTGCGGAAGCACTTTCGCGCGGTTTCGTCCGTCAGCAGGGTATCCGGCAGAACTTTCAGAGCAACATCGCAGTCCAAGTGTTCGTCGTGGGCACGGTAAACCACACCCATGCCCCCTGCACCGAGCCTCGCAACTAGACGGTAGTGCCCGAGGGTTTGTCCGATTGCTGGGAGCTGCACTGCCACCGAGCACTGATGTTAGGCTGATAAAGAGACATGCGTCAATGCAAGTTCGGAAGACTGAATCTGAAGTCATTCCCCACGCCGTAGTGTTGATCGAAGCGATCAACTCCCGGATAATCGGCATTAGCGGAACTTATCATACCGCCTGGCCGCGCAACGAATGAATGGCGGGGACGACGGGACTCGAAACCGCGGCCTCTGCCGTGACAGCTGCGTGAATAGGTCTTGCAACAACTTACAAGACACGCGGGGACTGCCAAACGCGGCGCAAGTCATACGAGACCATTCAAATTTTGGGTTGGGTTGTGGGTTGAAGATTTCGACGTGCGGCTCCGGAATCGGCTATCGTCGATTAGCCAGAATCCGCAAAATTCAACTCGACTGTTAAGGTTAAAGAACGCTAATGTGGCGACCACAAAAGTCATAAAATTAGCCAAGGTCGGGTGGCTCGCGGCCTACGATCTGAAACGGAGAACACGATGTCCAACAGCATATCGACCTTGCTGCTTCGTAATCTGAGCGACGTATTTGGCGAAAATGACCCCGCGCGTCGTCGCGCTGCAATCGACGGCTCTTTTTTAGTGGCCGGGCTTTAGCCCGGTTCTTTTTCTCGCCACTCGTCACTCGCCACTGCCGTTTCTTGGCTCTTCCGCATCCCACCAGTTACAATAGATTGTTTGCATGTGCGGTTAGAAAGCGGCCCTTGCGAACGTAGTTCTAGTGACCGTCAGGAGACGGCGACACCCTTCATGGATCTAGCCAAGTTCATCGACAAGCTCGTGGCTCGGTTTATCGGCACCAAGCACGAGCGCGACATCAAGAAATTGCGGCCAGTCATTGCGGCCATCAACGCGCGCGAAGCCGAAGTGCAATCGCTCAGCGATGAAGACCTCAAAACGCGTTTTGCGGAGCTCCGCGCGCAGGTGCAGGAACAATTGAAGGACGCCGATCCGGTGGAACCGGCCTACAAGCAGCAACTGCAACAGGCGCTGGAGCCGGCGATTGTGCCTGCGTTCGCGTTGGTGCGCGAAGCGGGCCGCCGCTTCCTGAACATGCGGCATTTCGATGTGCAGCTCATCGGCGGCATCGTTCTGCACGAAGGCAAGATCTCGGAAATGAAGACGGGCGAAGGCAAGACGCTCGTTGCCACGCTTCCTGCAGTGCTGAATGCGCTGGCCGGGCGCGGGGTTCACATCGTCACGGTGAACGATTACCTCGCGCGCCGCGACGCGGAATGGATGAGCCCGCTGTACCGCGCGCTGGGATTGAGCGTCGGCGTGATTGTGCACGATCTCGATGACGACCAGCGCCGCGCGGCGTATGGCGCGGACATCACCTACGGCACCAACAACGAATTCGGCTTCGATTACCTCCGCGACAACATGAAGTATGACCTGGCGCAATGCGTGCAGCGCGGCCATCAATTCGCCATCGTCGACGAAGTGGACTCCATCCTCATCGACGAGGCGCGCACTCCGCTGATTATTTCCGGCCCGTCGGAAGAGTCCACCGACAAGTACGCCAAGATCGACAAAATCATCCCTAAACTGATTCAGGACATCGACTACACGCTCGACGAAAAGCACCGCACCGCGACGCTCACCGAAGAGGGATTTGCCAAGTGCGAACGCCTTCTCTCCCTTACCAACATGTCCGATCCGGCGAACATCGATATCATGCACCACGTCTACCAGGCGCTGCGTGCTCATACGCTCTACAAGCACGACGTGGATTACGTCGTAAAAGACGGTGAAGTCATCATCGTCGATGAATTTACGGGCCGCCAGATGCCCGGCCGCCGCTGGTCCGATGGTTTGCACCAGGCCGTGGAAGCCAAGGAAGGCGTGAAGATCGAGCGCGAAAACCAGACGCTCGCGACCATTACCTTCCAGAATTATTTCCGCATGTACAAGAAGCTCTCGGGCATGACCGGTACGGCCGAAACGGAAGCGGCGGAGTTCGGCAAGATTTACAATTTGGACGTCACCGTCATTCCGACAAACCGCCACTTGATTCGCATCGAATCTCCGGACGTTGTTTACCGCACGGAAAAAGAAAAGTTTGAAGCCGTAGTCAACGGCATCATGCAGGAAGACAATTCGCTCGCCAACGGCATCCGCCAATATCACAAACGCGGCCAACCCGTGCTGGTGGGCACGATTTCCATCGAAAAGTCCGAGGCTATAGCGGAATTGCTGAAGAAGGCCGCCATCCCGCACCAGGTACTGAACGCCAAGCAGCACGAGCGCGAATCGCGCGTCGTCGCGCAGGCCGGGCGCAAAGGCGCGGTCACTGTCGCGACCAACATGGCCGGCCGCGGCACGGACATTCTGCTTGGCGGCAACCCCGAGCAAATGACGCGCGATCATTTTCTGAAAAACAAGCTGGCTATGCCCTATGCGGCGGCTCCGGCGGTGATCGGCGCGGATCCTGCGGATGGCAACGGCGCTCGGCCCACGGTTCCGATGGTGCTCTTCCAGAACGAAGGCAAAATCTTCCAGGTGCCGGCCGATCAGTGGAAGCCGGTCTACGAGCAGTTTGCCGGGCAGTGCAAAGCCGAACACGACGATGTCGTCGCGCTAGGCGGACTGCACATCCTGGGCACGGAACGCCACGAGGCGCGGCGCATCGATAACCAGTTGCGCGGACGCGCGGGACGCCAGGGCGATCCGGGTTCCTCGCGTTTCTTCCTTTCGCTCGAAGACGACCTGATGCGCATCTTCGGCGGCGAACGCGTGAAGGCGCTGATGTTCCGCCTGGGCATGACCGAAGGCGTCCCCATCGAATCCGGCTTGATCTCGCGCCGCATCGAGAACGCGCAAAAAACCGTCGAAGCGCAGAACTTCGACGCGCGCAAACACCTTCTCGAATACGACGACGTGATGAACAAGCAGCGCGAGACGATCTACGCGATTCGCCGCTCCGCGCTCGAAGGCAAAGACCAGCGCGATTACGTCCTCGGCATCGCGGAAGATGTCGTCCGCGAGCTCGTCGACACGTTCTGCCCCCGCGAGCAGCATCCCGACCAATGGAACACCACGCAGTTCCTCGCGGAGAGCAACGCGCAGTTCGGCATTGACATGAAGGCTGTGGGCGCCGATCCAGCGACGCTCAGCCACGACCAGCTTGCCGACACCGCGGCCGCGGCCGTCACCAAGCGCTACGAGGAAAAAGAAAAGCAGTTCGGCGCGGATTTGATGCGCTGGCTCGAGCGCCGCATCATCCTCGACGTGGTCGATTCGCAATGGAAAGACCACCTGCTCTCGTTGGACCACTTGAAAGAGGGCATCGGCCTGCGCGGCTACGCGCAAAAAGATCCCATCGTCGAGTTCAAAAAAGAGGCATTCACGCTGTTCGAAGACATGATGGCGCGCATCGATAACGAAACGATCCGCTATCTCTTTCACATTCAGGTCCAGCAGGGCGAGCAGCTGCCTTCGGAGGGTGCGCCGCAACCTTCGACTCCGCCGTCGCCAACGCGCCCGCGCGCTGATGCCGTCGCCGCTAGCGCTGCCGCTGCGCGCGCCAGCGAGCCGCAGCATTTGCCGGCCGTGGCGCGGGAAATCGAACGCCGCCAGCAGCGCCAGCAAAAAGATTTACAGTATCAGACGGGCCCCGCGCAGGCTGAAGCGCCGAAGCCGGTGAAGGTTGGGGCAAAAGTGGGCCGCAACGATCCTTGCCCCTGCGGGTCGGGAAAAAAATACAAGAAATGCCACGGCGCCAACGCATGATGCGTCTGAGAAGAGGAAGCAAATGCCACCAGTTCCAGTACCACAGCAGATGCCCGAACGCCAGCCGATCCCTGGCGTAAAAAATCTCGTCGCGGTGGCCAGCGGCAAAGGCGGTGTGGGCAAGACCACGGTCGCCGTGAATCTCGCTCTCGCTTTGTCGAAGCTCGGCCACAAGGTTGGTTTGCTCGACGCCGACGTGTATGGACCGAATGTGCCGATTATGCTGGGCGCGACGCAGCAGCCGGAGGCCACGAGCGACAAGCACATTATTCCCGTGCAATCGCAAGGGCTGAAGATGATTTCCATGGGCCTGCTGAACCCCGGCGATAAGCCCATGATCTGGCGCGGGCCGATGCTGCACAGCGTGATTACGCAATTCCTGCGCAGCGTGGAATGGGGCGAGCTGGATTACCTGATCATCGATCTTCCGCCGGGCACCGGCGACGTGCAGTTGACGCTGATCCAGACGGTTGCCGTCACCGGTGCCGTGCTGGTGACGACGCCATCGACCGTGGCGCTCGCCGACGTGCGCAAAGCCATCGAAATGTTTCGTCAGGTGAATGTTGAAGTCCTCGGCGTGGTCGAGAATATGAGCACGTTTGTTTGCCCGCACTGCGGCAAGTCGTTGGACATCTTTGGCCACGGCGAAGGGGCGAAAACCGCGCTGGCTTACGGCGTGCCTGTCCTTGGCGAAGTTGAAATTGATCCGCGCATTCGCATCGGCGGAGATACCGGCAAGCCGGTGGCGGCTCTCGGCGAAAACGCTGCAGGTGCCAAGAGTCTTTACAACGTCGCGCGCGCCGTTGTCGCGCGCCTGGCGGAAGTGGCCGGGACCACGGGTGGCCCCGCGGTCCAGATCGATTGAAATTTCAGGCTTCTTTTGTCTTGGCGGGATTCTGCAACGCTTCGATTTTGGCCAGCAGACAATTGCGGCACAGGCACCCTTCGTCGCCGGCCGGCATCGGGACGTGCGGCAATTCCGCGCACCAGCAGCCGCCTTCCGGCTGACAAGTCATCGCAGCTCCGCATTGTGCGCAGCGGGTTTCCACAGAGCGATGATGGCGCAGTTGCGGCGCGGCGTCCAGCAGCGGCGCAAGTTTCAATGTGCGCGTTCGGAGCCGCAGTCCGCAGTTCCTTGTCAGTCGGCAACGCGGGTGATATCTTGACGTGATTCCGTTTACACAGTCTCTGCCGGAGGGCGCAATAAATTGCGCCACTACAAGGAGATAGCGCTGCCCGCATCTGGCGGGGCGATGTTAGCCCAAGAAAAAAGGACTCGATTGACTCGACAACCCGACATCCGGCCGTATCGCGGCAAGCGGCCGCAAATTGCGGAATCGGCATATATCGATCCCGCAGCCGTCATCATCGGCGACGTGGTGATTGGGGAGGATTCCAGCGTCTGGCCGTGCTCGGTGGTTCGCGGCGATGTGCACTACATTCGCATCGGCGCGCGCACGAATATTCAGGACGGCTCGGTGCTGCACGTCATGCGTGACGAGTGGCCGCTGATTCTCGGCGACGACGTGACCGTCGGCCATTCGGTGACGCTACATGGTTGCACTATCGAGTCGCGCTGCCTGATCGGCATGGGCGCGATCATTTTGAACGGCGTGACGATTGGCGCGGGGAGCATCGTCGCAGCGGGGACGCTGATTACCGAGCGCACCGCAATTCCTGCGGGCAGCTTGGTCATGGGCTCGCCGGGAAAAGTGAAGCGCATTCTGACAGGGATCGATCAGGCATCGATTGACGCCTACGCCGAGCGCTACGTCGGCTACAAAAATATCTATCGCGAGGAACCCACCGAGTGAGCGAAGGCGCAGCCAAGAAAGAAGAGAAGCCGCGCAAGTTTCAGGCCATTCGCGGCACGCGCGATCTCTTGCCTCCGGAGACTGCGCTTTGGAACCGCGTTGAACAGACCGCGCACGAAGTCTTCGCCACCTTCGGCTTCGGCGAAATTCGCCCACCCATCTTCGAGCCGACGGACCTATTTGCCCGCGCTGTAGGCGGCGAAACCGACATCGTTTCAAAAGAGATGTACACATTCTTCGAGCCCATTGACGTCTACGATTTAGTCGTGAAAGCACTCGTTATCGCTAAGGCGAAACATGAAGACCCGACTTACGACGAAGTCATGAATCAATACTCGGAGCTGCTGAAGGATTCAGAATGGATGCCGATTCCGAATGAGGAATTCTTTCTTTCTCAGAAGGCCTTTGGTCGGATTGGACGTCCTTCATCCACTCCCGCCGAAAGGCTATCCCTCCGTCCCGAAGCAACTGCTTCTGTGTGCCGGGCGTATATCGAACACGGCATGCAGCAGTTGCCGCAGCCGGTCAAGCTGTATTACATGGGGCCGATGTTCCGGCGGGAGCGGCCGCAGAAGGGGCGCTACCGGCAGTTTTATCAGATTGGGGCGGAGGTGCTGGGCGGCAGCGACGCTCCGGCGATTGACGCGGAAGTGATCGAGACGGTCATGACGTTTTTCGACCGGCTGGAATTGCAGGGCGTTCAGCTTGATATCAACTCCATCGGAGACAGAAAATGCCGCCCGAAGTACGTCGAGCTGCTGCGCGCAGAACTCCTAAAAGTGAAGGACAAGCTCGGGCCGGACAGCCAGCGGCGCATCGAAACGAATCCGCTGCGCGTGCTCGATTCCAAACTCGAAAGCGAGCA
>Ga0137409_10000753_pt1 | contig 35421 bp, 24 predicted proteins | sample CZODoug1_16funga_FD_122059 | JGI IMG/M metagenome (GOLD analysis project Ga0137409, IMG submission 122059) | Vadose zone soil fungal communities from Angelo Coast Range Reserve, California, USA - CZODoug1_16fungal (Hybrid Assembly) | ecosystem: Environmental > Terrestrial > Soil > Vadose zone... | reverse complement strand
TACGAGGACATCAGCGATCGCAAGGCGGCGGAAGCGGCGATGCGCGAGGCGCGCGACCTGGCGGAGCGCGTGGCCCGGGCCCGCAGCGCCTTCCTGGCCAACATGAGCCACGAGATCCGGACGCCGATGAACGCGGTGCTCGGTTTCGTCGAGCTGGTGCTGGACACGGAGTTGGCCCCGGAGCAGCGACGGGCCCTGGAGCTCGTGCGGACCTCGTCCGAGGCGCTGCTCACCATCCTCAACGACATCCTGGACTACTCGAAGATCGAAGCCGAACATCTCGAGCTCGAGTCGATCCCATTCGACCTGCCCAAGGTCGTGCATGCCACCGCCACGCTGCTGGCGGTCCGGGCGCGCGAGAAGCACCTCGAGCTCACCGTGGACGTGCCCCCTGATGTCCCGCAGATGGTGCGGGGCGATCCGACTCGCGTGCGGCAGGTGCTCATGAATCTGATCGGGAACGCGATCAAGTTCACCGAGCAAGGCGAGGTGGACGTGTCGACCAGCGTGGTCCAGCGCGACGGCGAGGGAGCGGCCGTGCAGTTCCGTGTGCGGGATACGGGGATCGGCATCCCGGAGGAGCAGCTCGGCACCATCTTCAAAGAGTTCACGCAGGCGGACGCGTCGATGACCCGACGCTACGGCGGGACGGGCCTCGGCCTTGCGATCTCGCGGCGTCTGGTGGCATTGATGGGCGGCGAGCTCGCCGTCACGAGCGAGGTAGGCAGCGGCAGCGAGTTCAGCTTCACCCTCCGGCTTCCGCTCGAGGCGGCGCAAGCCGCGGCGCGCGCCGCGGTGTCCCTCGGCGGACGCAGGCTCCTGGTGGTGGACGACAATGAAACCAACCGGCGGATCGTCCGGGACATGCTGGGGGCGGAGGGGATGGCCGTGCACGAGGCGCCCCGCGCCGACGCGGGCCTCGAGGCGCTGCGGCGCGCCGCGCGCGCGGGAGCGCCCTACGACCTCGCGATCCTCGACGCCCAGATGCCCGACCAGGACGGATTCCAGCTCGCCACCGCCGTCCGCGCCGATCGCGCGTTGGCGAAGACGCGGCTCCTGATTCTCACCTCGGCGGGACAGCGGGGCGACGGCGAGCGCTGCCGGCAGCTGGGCATCCAGGCGTATCTCACCAAGCCCATCGCGCGGGCGGATCTGGTGGAAGCCGTGGGCACGGTGCTGGCGGGCACCGCGTCAGCGCCGGGCGGCGTCGACCTCGTGACCCGCCACTCGATTGCCGAGTCGCGTCACGCGCTGCGAATCCTACTGGCTGAGGACAACCCGGTGAACCAGCAGGTGGCGACGGCCATGCTCTTGAAACGCGGGCACCAGGTGGAGCTCGTGAGCAACGGTCGCGAAGCCCTGGACGCCGTCGCGAGAGAGCGCTACGACGTCGTCCTCATGGACATCCAGATGCCCGAGATGGACGGGTTCGAGGCGACGGAGAAGATCCGGGCCCTGCCGCAGGGCCGGACCCTCCCGATCATCGCCCTCACGGCGCACGCGCTGAGTGGGGAACGCGAGCGCTGTCTGGCGCGCGGGATGAGCGGCTATCTCGCGAAGCCGTTCAAGGCGCACGACCTGTTCGCCGCTGTCGAAGGACGAGGCGCCCAGCCGGCCGACGCCGCGGCGCCGTCACCCGCGGTTGACCTCGCGGGGTTCCGCCGCACCATGGAGGAAGCGGGGGCGGCCGAGGCGGTGGACGGGATCCTCGAGACGTTCGTGGCCACCCTGCCGCAGCGCCTGGATGCGATCGTGGCGGCGGCGGGCGGGACCGAGGCCGAGCCGCTGCAGCGGGCGGCGCATGCGTTCAAGTCCGCGGCCGGGACGATCGGCGCAGGCCATCTGGCCGCGCTGCTCGAGGAGATGGAACGCGCGGCACGGGATGGCGATCTGGCGGGGGCGCGTGACAAACTGGAGCACGTACGCGGCGAGGCGCAGGCCGCGCTCGATTATCTTCGGACGGCGACGAAAGGTGGGGCGGATGCCTAACGCGATTCCCGTGCTGGTCGTGGACGATGACCCGGTGTCGAGCGCTCAGCTGGGCGCGCTCGCGAAAGCGGCCGGATACGAGGTCCGGAGCGCGCCCAACGGCCGTGAGGCGTGGGAGCTGCTGCAATTGGCGCGCGTGCCCATCGTGATCTCAGACTGGTACATGCCCGAGATGGACGGGCCGGAGTTGTGCCGCCGCATCCGCGCCCGCACGCGCGAGCCGTACGCGTACTTCATTCTCGTCACGTCGCGCGGCGGCAAGCAGCAGTACCTGGCGGGGATGGAGGCCGGGGCGGACGACTTCATCGCCAAGCCGGTGGACCCGGACGAGCTACGGGCCCGGCTCAAGGTGGCGGAGCGCATCCTGGGCCTGCGCAAGGAGATCGAGCAGCTCGAGGTGCTGCTCCCCATCTGCTCGTATTGCAAGCGGATTCGCAACGACCATGAGGAGTGGGAGCCGCTCGAGAAGTACATCGAGGAGCACTTCGAGCAGCTGCTCAGCCATGGTATCTGTCCTGACTGCTACACCAAGTACGTCCAGCCCCAGCTCGATCGGGGCACGTCTTCGTGACAGAACCCGCCACACAACCACCGCCGGCGCAAGCCTCGGCCGGCGGCTGGTGGGCCACCGTGCGCGAGGCGCTGCGTGGCTCGCACCACGACTACACCTCCGGTCCGCTGGGTCGGGCGATCGTGCTGCTCGCGATTCCCATGGTCGCCGAAATGATCATGGAGTCGTTGTTCGCCGTGTGGGACGTCTACTGGGTCGGCCGGGTGGGGCCCGCGGCCCAGGCCACGGTCGGGCTGACGGAGTCGCTCCTCACCCTCATCTATACCGCCGCCATGGGGCTCTCGATCGGCGTCACGGCCATGGTGGCGCGGCGTATCGGCGAGAAGAATCCCGAGGGGGCGGCCGAGGCAGCGGTGCAGGGGATCGCGCTGGGCCTGATCGTGGCCGTGGTGACCGGGGCGATGGGCGTGGCCCTCGCGCCGCGTCTGCTCGCCCTCATGGGCGCGAGCCCCGAGGTGCTGACCATCGGGAGCACGTACGCGCGGATCATGCTCGGCGGGAACGTCGTGATCCTGCTGCTGTTCCTGATCAACGCGGTGTTCCGGGGCGCGGGCGATGCGGCGATCGCGATGCGCGTGCTGTGGCTCGCGAACAGCATCAATATCGTGCTCGGGCCCTGCCTCATTCTCGGCCTCGGGCCGTTCCCGCGCCTCGGCGTCACCGGCGCGGCCATCGCGACCACCATCGGGCGCGGCACCGGGGTGATCTACCAGTTGTACCGGCTGTGGCGCGGCGACGCTCGCTTGTCCATCCGGCGCGCCCAGGTCACGCTCCAACCCGCCGTCATGCGGACGATGTTGCGGCTCTCGGGCACGGGCACCTTCCAGGTGCTGATCGGGACCGCGAGCTGGATCTTCCTGGTCCGGATAATTTCGAGCTTCGGGACGGACGCGATCGCGGGGTATCAGATCGCGATCCGGATCATCGTGTTTGCCCTGCTGCCGTCGTGGGGACTCGCCAATGCCGCGGCGACGCTGGTCGGGCAGAGCCTCGGCGCCGGCCGCCCGGAACGCGGCGAACGCGCGGTCTGGCTCGCCGGGTTCTACAACATGTTGTGTCTGGGCGGCGTGGGAGCGGTGTTCGTGGCGTTCGCCGGACCAATCACCGGCGTGTTCACTCGCGACCCCAGCGTCGCGCCGATCGCGGCCCTGTGCCTGCGCACGATCAGCTATGGATTCCTGTTCTACGCCTGGGGCATGGTGATCACGCAGTCGTTCAACGGCGCCGGGGACACGTGGACGCCGACGTGGATCAACCTGGCCTGCTTCTGGCTGTGGGAGATTCCGCTGGCGTACGTGCTGGCGGTGCGTGGCAAGCTTGGACCCTTCGGCGTGGCCCTGGCGGTCACGATCGCGTTCTCGACCGTCGCCGTCGTGAGCGCGGTGCTGTTCCGCCGCGGGCGCTGGAAGCTGCGGCGGGTCTAGCGGCCTGGCGCCGCTCCCACCTGTTGCGGTGACGCATCACCTCCCGCCGCTTGACAGCGGAACGGGGAGGAACACACTCTGGTACCAGCAAGCGACAATCGCTTCATCGAAGCTCATCCGGCCCCGTTGCGCCCGCGATCAGGCCAACGGGGCGCCGTGTCTCGTAGGAGCGCATGCATGGAAGCGAAAGAGTTGCTCGACAGTCTCGACATCGGCGTCTTGGCGATGGCTCCCGACTGGACGATCGCCCAATGGTCGGCGGCGGCGGCTCGCATCACCGCGCTGCCCGTGGACCGGGTGTTGGGTCGGAGCATCTGGACCGCCTTCCCGGCGGCGAAGGGCACCGAGCTGGAACGGGTGTTGGGCGAGGTGCTGACTGACGGCAAGCCCCGCACGTTCCTGGCGCCCGCGGGAGCACCGGAGGTCGCGGGGACGGTACTGGAGACCCGGGTCACCCGCGGGCCGGGGGATCATCTCACCCTAGCCTTCCGGCCGGTGCACGAGGAGCTCGCGCCCGAGTCGCGCGCGGCGCAGCTCTTGAGCGCGCTCGAGGCCGAGCGCCGGTTGTATCAACAACTGTTCAGCTCGCTGCCCACGCCCGCCCTGGTGCTCACGCCGGACGGGCAGATCCTCGACGCGAACCCCGAGGGAGCGAAGCTGTTGGGCGGGGCGGACGCGGCGGCACTGCGTGGCCGCGGGCTGGCGGAATGGGTCGCCGCGTCGCAACAGGGCATGCTCGCGGCGGCGCTGCGCCATGCCGTCACCCGGCGGCAGGACGTCGCGCTCTCCTTCGAATTCGCCGGCGAGCCGGCCCGGGAGGTACGGGCCGTCATCGTGAACGTGGATCCGGTGCGCGCGGCGCCGAAGCTCGTGTTCCTGGCCCTGGACGTGTCGCGCGAGATGCTGTTGCAGCAGCGGCTGCTCCAGGCCGACCGGCTGTCGCAGCTGGGCGCCCTGGTGTCGGGTGTGGCGCACGAGCTCAACAATCCGCTGGCCGCGATCGCGGCCTTCGGCGAAGCGCTGGCGCTGGACCCTCATCAGGCCGACCTGGCGGAGAGCGCCGAGGTGATCCGGAGCGAGGCGATGCGGGCCGGTCGCATCGTCCAGACCCTGCTCGATTTCGCCCGCCAGCGGCCGCGGATGCAGACCGCCGTCGATCTCGGAGAGATCGCCGAGCGCGTGCTCGCGCTGCAGCGCAGCGCGCTCAAGAAAGCGCGCATTCGGACCACCGTGTCTGTCCCGAACGACGTGCCCGCCGTGACGGGCGATCCGCAGGAGCTGCAGCAGGTGATGCTCAACGCGGTGGTGAACGCCCGGCAGGCGATCGAGGGCGCGGGCCGCCCCGGTCAGATCGTGATCCTGGGTCGGTCGACCGACCACCACGTCCTGGTGACGGTCGACGACACGGGGCCCGGCGTCCCGCCCGAGATCCTCGACCGCGTGTTCGAGCCGTTTTTCTCGACCAAAGCGGAGCACGGCACCGGGCTCGGTCTGGCGATCAGCTTCGGGCTGGTGCGGGGGATGGGCGGTCGCATGTGGATGCAAAACGTCGAAGGGGGCGGGGCACGGCTCTCGTTCGAGCTCCCCGTGGACGCCGGCAGCCCCGACGCCGCGGCGCGGGCCGCCGCCCGGCCGGCCGCGCAGCGACTCTCGCTGCTGGTGGTCGAAGACGAAGAAGCCGTGCGTCGCGCCATGGCGCTACTCGCCAAGCGGCTGGGCCACGAGGTGACGACGGTGGGCCGGTTCGTCGAGGCCACCGCGCGTCTCGCCCAGCCGGGCGCGCGCTACGACGCGCTACTGGTGGACGTGCACCTGGACGAAGCCTTTACGGGGTTCGACCTGTTCGATCACCTGCGGACCGAAGGTCAGGGGCTCGAGCAGCGGATCGTGTTCACCACGGGGGATTCCATCTCGATGCAGACACGCGATGCGCTGGAGCGCGCCGCCCGACCGGTGCTGCGGAAGCCCTTCAGCCTCGACGAATTGCGCGAGATGCTCGAGCGGGTAGCGTCCGGCTGACGGAGGGGCGCCCGATCTGCATCCCGTTGTCGTCAAGCGAGGCTTCGGTGCGACAGTGAGAGACCAACCTCCCTTCCCGGGGTCTCCCTCCGCTCTTGGCATAAGTCCTGCTTCGTTTCGGATGCGAAGCTTGACCATGAGAGCGTCGTGTGAAGCAGCGGTCTCAGCTAACCTGGATAGAAGAAGCCGCGCTGGCCCTGGTCTTGTGGCTCGTTGTCCTGCTGAGTGCCTCGCGGGAGTCGAGCGGCAAGCCTTCACGATCCGTGCGGTGAGCGGTGGCTGAGCTCCTGGCTCGGCTCCGCCGGGTGCCCCGTCGCGTCGTGCACCGACTGTGCCGGCAGCGGGCCCTCAATGCGCTGCGCCGCCGACCCCGCTTTGAGTCCCTGCTCGTGGTCTGTCGCGGCAATGTCTGCCGCAGCCCGTTCGCAGCCGCGTTACTGCGCCGGCTCTCCCGGAACGAGCTGCGAGTCGACTCCGTGGGCTTCACGGCCCCCGGTCGGCCGCCGCCACCCGAGGCAGTGGCGGCGGCTGCGCGCCATGGCGTGGATCTCTCTGTCCACCGGTCACAACTAGTAACGGCGGAGGCCGCGCGCGCTGCCGACCTCATCGTTGTCATGGACCTCACCCAGCGCCATGAGATCTGCATCCGCTTCGGGCGAACCGAGCGGGACGTGCTGGTCTTGGGTGACCTCGACCCCCAGCCGATCGAGACCCGCATGATCCGCGATCCCGTGAGGCAGCCGCTGGCGGTGTTCGAGCAGACCTATGCCCGCATCGAGCGCTGCGTGCGGGAGTTAGCGCGAGCGATTACCGCGGTAAGGCCCGAGGCCTGACCCACGCCGCCCCTGTGTGAGGCCGGTGCAACGCCGGACTGGGGCGCGTCCGCACTGTGGCGACGGAGCAGCAGCAGCGATTTAGTGCGCCAGGTCGGTGAAAGCGTCGCGATACGGTGCTGGGTCGGTTGCGTTCCGCCACCTGCAGGCGGTCCGGTTTTTGCACCTCGGTTCCCGCAAACGTCAAGCTGGAGGAGTCACGTGGTATGCACCGTTGGTCGAAACTGGTGGGCAGTGGCAGCCGCGATGCTGGCCGTGGCGAGCGCGTGTAACGAGCCACAGAGTCCAGAGCGGCGTCCACAGCTCTTGCTGACGGACGGCAGTACGCTCGCGGTGGACGTCAACACCACGCTCGCCCTCCCCGACGTCAGTAGTACGGGTTCGGTCGATCCGGACGGGTACACCGTCTGGGTGGACGGCTCGACCAGCCAGGCCGTCGCGACGAACGGCGTGGTCATGTTCAGCGGGCTCGCGGGGGGCGATCACGAAGTCGCGCTCTACGGGATCGCCTCGAACTGCTCAGTGAGCACGCCGGATAAAGGCTCCAACAACCCGCGGGGAGTCTCGCTCGTCGCCGGCGTGGGGGGGTCCTCGGACTTCTCCCTGGCGTGCGGGTCGTGGGGCGGGCTGTTCGTCACGACCAACACCACCGGGGTGGACTTGGGTGGCGGTTACTCGGTCACGGTGGACGGTGGGGCGAGCCAGCCCATAGCGGCGAACGGCAATGTCACGTTCACGCAGCTCTACGCTGCGAGTCACACGGTTGTCCTTTCCGGCGTCGCGGGGAACTGCACCGTGAACGGGCCGAACGCGCAACAAGTGAACGTGTCGCCAGGCCAGACGGCCGCGATAACCTTCGCAGCCAGCTGCGCTCCAACTGGCTCAGGCAGCGGAACTCTGACGGTCACGACCAACACGACGGGCTCTAACCCGGATGCCGATGGCTACACGGTGACGGTCGACGGCACCGCCAGCCAGACGATCGCGACCAGTGGCGGCGCCACGTTCACCGTGCCGGCAGGCGTCAACCCGGTGGCGCTGTCGGGAGTGGCCTCGAACTGCTCGGTGAGCGGGGCGAATCCGGGCACGGTCGCGGTGCCAGCGGGCGGGACCGGAACGGCGACGCTCGCGGTGACATGCTTCGTCCCGGGGGCGCGAGTGAGCGGCACCGGGCAGCTCGGACTGGGCACTCCCACGCCCCACCAGAACGAGCAGACCTTCGACTTCGACGTGCGAGCCGACCTCAGGGGGCGGTTCTCCATCACCGCGTACGACGACATTCACCCGGACGGGAGCATCGCCAACGTTTTCGCGGATGCGTCGAGGGACCCCGCGACCTTCATCAAGGCCTACCGCACCAGTTCGAGTGCGTGCAGCGATCCGAGCCACGGGGTCGAGTTCGACGCGCTCGCCAGGGATGGGCCAGACCTGGTGAACATTACGGGGATCGTGTGCGATGACGGGCCGCAGGGGAGCGGCAGAGACTTCTTGAGCTTCTTCATCATCAAGCCTCAGGCGGCTGGAATCGGCCGTTCGGGCATCGTGACGAGCGGGGATATCGTCAAGAACTGATTCTTCGTGCTCCAGGCCTCTGTTAAGGGTCGTCTGCGGACGATCCGTGCTCACCCGCTCCTCAACCCAACCGCTCTAATAGAGGGGTGGTGCGAGCGGCTCGGGGGCTATGCCGAGGACCCGGAGCACGAGCCCCACCTCGTGGCAGCGATCGAGTGGCTGGTCCGCGCCCAGGATGCGACTCCGGACGGCGGCATCTCTCGCGCGTTTAGCCTTGCCTGGCACCCCTATTTCGGCGGCCGGGGCTGGCAGCCTTCGTATCCCGAGACCACGGGCTACATCATCCCGACCCTGTACGCCGCCGCGAGGCGCCTGGGACGTGCCGAGCTCGCCGCCCGCGCCGAGCGGGCAGCACGTTGGGAGATCGAGATTCAGCTGTCCTCGGGTGCGGTCCGCGGCGGCGTGATCGGCGCGGCGGAATCCCCCGCCGTATTCAACACCGGACAGGTGCTGCTCGGTTGGCTCGCCGCGTTCGAGGAGACGGGGCAGGGTGGCTTCGCCGACGCCGCCCGCGGCGCCGCTTGCTACCTGGTGACAATGCTCGACTCGGATGGGCATTGGCGCGGGGGGAACTCGCAGTTCGCCCGTGCCGACGCGACGCTGTACAACACGCGCACCGCCTGGGCACTCGCGGAGGCGGGAGCCCGGCTCGGGGATGGCGGCTTCATCGATGCCGCCGCCCGCAGCCTGCGCGCTGCCGCCGCGCTGCAGACCCAGAACGGCTGGCTGCCTTCCTGCTGCCTCACCGATCCCGCTCAGCCGCTGCTGCACACGCTCGCCTACGCCGTCCGCGGATTGCTGGAAGGCGGGCGGGTGCTCGACGACCCCCGTCTGCTCGAAGCCGCCGAGCGCGCCGCAGATGCGCTCCTTGCGACAGTCCGGGCGGACGGCTGGATGCCGGGTCGCTATCGCGCCGACTGGTCCCCTGCGGTGCGCTGGTCCTGTCTCACGGGCCAGGCGCAGATGGCGAACAACTGGATGCGCCTTGCCGTTGTCACGGGCGACTCGAAATGGCTCGAGCCCGTGCCCGCCGTCTTGCGTTTCCTCAAGCGTACGCAGAACCGGCGCAGCGGCGAGCCCGGGTTGCGGGGCGGGATCAAAGGCGCGTGGCCGGTGGACGGCGACTACGGAGCCTACGAGGTCCTGAACTGGGCCACGAAGTTCTTCGCGGACGCCCTGATGCGGCACGAAGCCGTCGAGACTCTCGGCCTCGGTGCCGCGTCACCGGTTTCCGTGCTGGCCTAGCGGGCGCGGATCAGGCGCTCACTGCTGGCTCAGCCATTCGTGCAACACCAGGAGCAGGTACAGCCGTTGGCTGTGATCCCGCAGGCCGTCCCGGTGCTCGCGCGCCATGGTGCGAATCCCGTCGGGTTTGAGCCATCCGGAATCGCACAAGCTCGCACTCTCCGCCAGCCGATCGGCCCAAGCGCTGGTCGGCCCACACCCGAACCACACCTGTAACGGGGGGGTAAAGCCGTGCTTGGGTCGCTGGAACAGCTCGGTTGGGACGAACCGTCGTAGCAGCGCCTTGAGGAGCGGTTTTCCTCCGTTGCCATCCACGAGCCACCGATCCGGCAGTCCGAGCGCGAACTCGAGCACTTCCTGATCCAGTAACGGCGAGCGCGCTTCCAGACCATGAGCCATCGTGGCGACATCCACCTTGGGCATCAGGCAGTCAGCCAGGTAGGTCTGTACGTCCACCAGCCGCATCCGGCGCAGCGCCGTGCCATTGCCGTTCTGGTACAACTGCGCCAGCCAGGTGCGTACGGCGTTCCCGCGGTCTCGCCGCTCCCGCAGTAGGTCTCCCGCATAGAGCGCGTGCACCTCTTCATCGCCCACGAACGTCCGCAACGCACCGAAGCGATGCGGCTCGTCCAACGCGAGCGTGCGCAACGCACGCTTGATCCGCCTCGCCCAGGGCCGCTCGCTGCGCACCGCGGCGCCGAGCGGCGCCATGATGGGCGCAACGCCGCTCAGACGCTTCAGGCGCAGCGCCGTCCGATACCAATCGTATCCCCCGAACCCTTCATCGCCGCCGTCTCCAGTGAGCACCACGGTGACGTGTTTTCTGGTCTCCCCCGCCAGCATCCAGACCGCCAATGCCGACGAATCGCCGAACGGCTCGGCGAAATGCCGCACCAGCGTCGGGAGAGCGTCGAGCATCTCCGGGCGTCCGGTGAACGTGCGGTGCCGAGTGCCGAGGTGCTGCGCGATGCGCTTGGCGTAGCCGGCCTCATCGAAGGCGGCTTCGGCGAAGCCGAGCGAAAACGTCAGGGCATCCCCGCCACTTTGGCGAGCAGCGATCGCCGTAATCAGGCTGGAATCGATGCCGCCGCTCAGGAACAAGCCGAGGGGCACGTCGCTCCGCAACCGCAATGTGACCGACGTGGTCAGCAGCTCTTCGAGCTGATCGACCGCCTCGGCGAAGCGCCCGGCGAAGGGCTTCACCGCCCGCTCGAGCGCCCAGTACCGGAGGGAACGAGACCCCGAGGAGCTCACCCGCAGCATCGTCCCCGCGGGGAGCTTGTTGATGCCGTCCCAGATCGACTGGGGAGCCGGGACGTATCCCAGGGTGAGGAACGCGTCCAACGCCGAAACGCTCACACGACGGGCCTGGGGGTCGGTGTCGCGGAGCGCCCCCAGGGTCGATGCGAAGTAGCAGCTCTCGTCGTCCAGCGAGTAGAACAAGGGCTTCTTGCCGACGCGGTCCCGCGCGAGCACCAGCTCGTCGCGCGTCCCGTCCCACACGGCGAAGGCGAACATGCCGCGGAGATAGTGCACCGCCTCGCTGCCGCAGCGCTCGTACAGCCGCAGCAATACCTCGGTGTCCGACGCCGTATGGAACCGCACACCCTGATCCGACAGGGCCCGGCGCAGCTCGCGGTAGTTGTAGATCTCGCCGTTGAACACCAGGGCAATCCGTCCATCATCACTGCACATCGGTTGGCGCCCGCCGGCGATGTCGATGATCGAGAGCCGACGGTGGGCGAAGGCCACGCGGCCTCGAGGATCGGTCCAAAAGCCCTCTCCATCGGGCCCCCGATGCCCCATGAGTCCCGCCATCGCGCACAGGCGCTCGCGGTCCACGCGGGCGCCGTCTCGCAAGGCTAACGCACCAGCGATCCCACACATGCTCGCCTTAGCCCTCTCGCTCAGCCCGCACGACGGCGCCGCTCCTCGAGGAGATCGCGATACAACTCCACGTGTGCCTCCAGCCGGCGCTCCAGGGAGAAGCGGCTCACGACGTCCCGGCGCGCTGCCGCGGCCTCGGGCCGATCCCCGTGCGTCAGGGCGTGCTCGATCGCCTCGGCGAGCGCCACAGCGGATCCGGGCGCCACCAGGTGAGCGGCACCGGAGGCGCCGACAGCTTCCGGCACTCCACCCACCGCGGTTGCCACGACGGGCACGTCCGCCTGCATCGCCTCGAGCAATGTGTTCGGTAAGCCCTCGCTGCGAGAGGGTAGAACCACGAGATCGAGATTCTCATAGACGACGTCCACGTTGTGCACTTGCCCCAGGAAGCGCACCCGGGGGGGGGACGCCAACCCGAGATCACTCGCGCGAGCCTCGAGTTGCGCCCGCTCCGGGCCGTCCCCGACGACGAGCGCGGAGAACGCCAGGCCCTTCCGGGCCAGGACGGCGCAGGCGTCAAGGAAGAGGTCCACGCCCTTCTCCGGGCTCAGGCGGCCGACCACCCCCACAATGGGCCGCCCGAGACCGCCGGCGAGGGCGGCGAGCCGTTCGCGCTCGGCTGGGGGGCCTGCAGGGGGGGGCGCCAACGCGGCGTTGTAGATGATACGAACTCGGCCGTTGCAATGCCGGAACGCCCGAGCTTGAGCCTGCGACATGACCACAATGCGCTCGGCCGCACCGAGCAGCCGCCGGTCGACCCAGTGGTAGAATCGGTCCTTGCGGTCTTCGGCTGTGGTTCCATGAAAGAATCCCACCCAGGGCGACGGGAGGCGCAGCCGGCGCAGCAGATACGCCACCGCCGTCGCCTTGTAGCCGTGGGTCTGGACGATAGACGGTCGCCAGCGGCGCAGCACGCTTCCCACCCTCAACGCCATTCGCCAATCGACGGGGCCGCCGTCCTCCACGACGCAATGCCGAACGCCGGCCTCGCGGAGGTACTGAGCGAATCCCGAGGGGGGCCGGCCGCGTCGATGGAACGCAACGACCAGGCACTCGATCCCTGCTCCCTCGAGCGCACGCGCCAGAGCGGTCACCTGACGTCCAGGTCCGGTGACCGCTTCGGAAGGAACCAGCGCGGCGATGCGGTCCGGTAAGGAGCGTGAGTCGTCCGCACGCGCGACTCGCTCCACGACGGTCATCGTACGGATCGGCTTGACCGCGTAAGCCAGCTCCCTCCTGCGGCGGGCATGGCGGCCGGTTGTAGCGCTGCGGCGACGGGCCGACCCGCGAACCAGGTCCAGGTCCGCCGCAGGCCCTCGGCCAAGGAGACGAGCGGTTGATAACCGAGCAGACGCTCGGCGCGCCGGAGACCCGCGAGCGAGTCACGAACGTCGCCCTCCCGTGCAGGAAGCCGCTGATAGGCGAGCTCCCGGCCGGTGATCTTCCCCACGAGTTCGATCAGGTCGAGCAGCGAGGTCCGCGCCCCCGCCCCCACGTTCACCACGGCCCCGCTGACCCGTTCCCCCGGCACCGTTGCCGCAAGCACGTTCGCGTCCACCACGTTGTCCACGTAGGTGAAATCCCGTGTCTGCGTCCCGTCCCCGAACAGCGCCGCCTCCCCTTGTTCCAGCACCGCGAGCAAGAAGGCGGGGATGACCGCGGCATACGCTGAGTGTGGACTCTGGCGCGGACCAAACACGTTGAAATACCGGAGCGCCACCCCCTCGATCAGCCCGGCGCGAGCGAAGGCGAGCACGTACTGCTCGCCGGCCAGCTTGGACGCTGCATAGGGCGAGCGCGGGACGGGCTCAGCCGATTCCGTCTTCGGCAGGACGGGCGTATCACCATAGACCGAGCTGGAGCTCGAGTACACGACGCGCTTGACCTGCGCCGCACGGCACGCCTCGAGTAAGCGCATCGTCGCGTTGACGTTCGCGTCGTGAGAAGCCCACGGATCCTTGAGCGACCGCGGCACGCTCGGGAGCGCCGCGAGATGAAAGACCACGTCGATCCGGGCGACCGCGCTGCGACACACTTGTGCCTCGCAGAGATCGCCGCGCAGAAACTCGATCTCGCCATCCAAGCCAGCGAGATTTGCTTCGTCGCCCGTGCTGAGATTGTCTACGACCCGAACCTGGTGCCCGAGCGCAACCAGCCGCTCGGCGACGTGGGAGCCGATAAAGCCCGCTCCACCCGTGACAAGACACCGTAACGCTCCCAGCATTGAATCCCTCTCTGCCGATGGACCTGGTCACGCGCGAATCGCATGCGTGCGTGACCGCTCGCCTGAGGGGGTTTGCAAGGTTAGCGCCGCTCGCCGGGCACATCCGATCAAAGCCGGTGGTCAACAGTAAGTCGCTGCAGAGCAACTGGTTACACCATCGGTGACGTGACCAGACCATGTCGTGGCGAGCGTGCGGCGTGGCCTCGGCGCTATGTGGCATCGGGGCTGCAGCGAGCAGTCACTGCCGAGCGAGTCCGTCCCAGACCCTCCTTCTCCTCAACAGACAATCGATCACGGTGATGTTGCCCGCCACGTTGAACGTGTGCACGCCCTCCACGTGCGGACCCCAATCGGGTCCTACCTTGCCCAGCTCGACTTCTTCATACGTTTCAGGGTTAAGCTGGAGGATGCGGTTGATGACAACAGCAGACCCGTAGCGCGTGGAGCAGTCTTGCGCCGGTCGATAGAACTGACCGTGGTTCTCGAAGATCCGTCCCGCCGGCCGTGCCGAGCGAACGTCGCTCTTTATGGGGTTGGCACGATGGGGAGTCCAGGGCCCCAAGGGTGAGTCTGCATAAAACAGGTGCAGCTCATCCAAACTCCCCGCGCCGTACGCGGGCGTGTTCGCGAACAACCACCATCTTCCGAACAGTAGTGCCGGTGTTGGATCGAGCGCCTTCAGGTCCCGGATAACAACGCGTTCCAACTTCCAACGCGCCGGAAAATCGACGCAGCGATACAGTTCAACCTGACGGCGTGAAGCCGTCTCGGGCATCATGAAGAAATCCCCATCCCATTGGAACACGAAGGGATAGGATAGATGGTAGTCCGTCTCGAGGACGGGGATGGGCGGGGCCACGGGGCCCTTGTCGTCGACAACGGTCAGGACGATAGATCCTTTCCCGGTCGAGAAAAGCAATTCCTCGTGAAAGATGTAGTGCTCGTTCCCAACCTGAACGGGAAAAGGATCGGCCCAAAAGCGGTCCAGTGGCGGAATCAACTGGCGGAAGCTTTCCATCTGCAGTCGATCACCGGTCCCGTGACGATATGCCAAAGCCCATTGCTCGCGATACAGAGTATCGACGCACTTGTCGGACACGTAACGCCCTAGCAAGACAGTCCCCGCCCGCAGCATTGCAAGGTTGCCCGGAGCACGGGATGGGTTCCTCGTGACGTCGAACGACGCAGCCGCCTCGAGCCTCTCGAGGAAAGCGTCCGGATCTTCCCACAGCAGCTGAACGTTCCTCGCCAAGGCGGCGGACATCTTCCAATAAACATGATTCTGGCTGCGAGATACTGAGCGGCGATCGCTGGGTGCAACGGACACGTAGAGCGACAACGTCTTGTTCAAGCCCTTCCGGTGAATACAGAGGCGCGTTTCTGTGGTCGGGCTCCCTTCGATGACCTCCCAAAAGGCCGGGGTCGATTGCGTTCTCTCATCGCCGCTCTGACCGAACGCCACGCTCCACACCCCGTACCGAGATGTTTCGGCCAAGCATCCATCCGGCAGCAAGCACAACGGATCCAACACCACGTCGAGCTGTTCTGCTTGAAGCAGATCAGCGCCGTCGAGAACACGGCAGTTGGGGAGTGCGGATCGCAGGTCGATTGGCGCATGGGCGTCTGGAAAACCGCGAAACAGTCGACGATCGACGTTCTTGTACAACCAGAACAAGAACCGGCGCAACCCATGACCGAATCGGAATGTGCTCCGCGCATCTTCCGGGGTCGCTCGCAGGACCGTGACGCACGTTGCGGCTCCGGATCGCTCAACGCTGTCTACGCACTTGAACAGCCAGGTGGGAATCGTGCTGCCATCCGTAACGAGCAGAAGGCGGAGCGGTGGGCCTGACTTGTGATGCGTCATCGTTGGCGATGGCTCGCACCGCTTCATTCATCGACCGCACCGCTGGCGATCGCGGTTCCGTTCTTCGTCGCGATGAAGCGCGCGATCCTGGAAATCGTCCGAAAGCGGTCGATTTCCAGGTCCTCGAGGGACACTCGAACACCGAACCCCGCTTCCAGCTGCGCCAGGAATTCCACGAAGGTCAGGGAGTCAACGAGGCCCGTGTCGATCAAGTCGGTCTCCACCGACGGCACCTCAACATGCAGCTGCTCCGCGAAGAGGCGGATCAGCTGGTTCTCGAGGCTTTTCGAATCCGCCATGTCAGATGTCCTGGTGCTCAGTTGCCAGCAGGTCGAACAGCAAGCGATCGTACGGCCGGCCGTCGATATAGTGACACTGCCGCTGCCGGCCGATGGGCGTGAAGTGCAGCGCCTCCAGGACGCGCTGCCCCCCGATGTTCGTCTCGAGAGTCCAGGCGCTCACTGCGTGCAGGCCCAGCTCGCGGAATCCTACCGTGAGCATCCTCGAGACTGCTTCGGTCGTGCAGCCGCCGTAGCGCTTATTGCCCAGGACCGCCCAGACCGAAGCCGTCTTGAAGTGTCGATCCACGTTGGTCAGCCCGACGACGCCGACCGGGACATCTCCGTGATCCGCTGTGTACGCCCGGAACACGTGGATGTCCCGTTGGGTCATGATCCTGAGCGTTATCGGGTTGACCATCTGGACTCCGTTGCCGAAGTCCAACCATTTGTAGTTCTCCGGCTTGCCGAGCCAGCCGGCCACCAGCTCGATCAGCTCAGGGCTGTTCAGCGGCAACAGTTTCATGATTGGTAAACGCCTCCTGCAACTGGCGTCGGTCGAACTTGCCGTTGGCATTCCGGGGCAGCCGCTCGAACGCCATCCAGCGCGAGGGGAGCATGGGAGAGGGCAGGACCCTGGCCAGCTCCTTCCGCACGACCGCCGGCGTAACCGAGCCCGCCGGGCGGGGCACATAGGCGCAACAGATCACGGTGCCCTCGAAGCCGTCGGTGGGAATCGCCACGACGGCGCATTCCTGTATGAAATCCATGGCGTTCAACGCGGTCTCGATCTCCCCGAGCTCGATCCGATAGCCCCGGCTCTTAATCTGCGAGTCGGCGCGGCCGAGAAAATACACGAGACCGTCGGCGCCGATCTTGGCGAGGTCGCCGGTCCGGTAGAGACGATCGGCCGGATCGGGCGACATCGGGTTCGGGACGAACGCGGCGCGCGTCTTTTCCGGATCGCGCCAGTATCCCGGGCTGAGGCCCACCCCCCGGATGTAGAGATCGCCGACCTCCCCCGGTGGCATGGGCCGCAGCGTCTCGGAGAGCACCAGGAGCTCTTCGCCTTCGCACGGCGTCCCGATCGGGATCGCCCCGCCGTCATCCTCCGGGCAGGTCGGCACGGTGTAATAGCTGCTCGCGATCGTCGTCTCCGTAGGACCGTACAGGTTCGTGAAGGTCGCGTGCGGCAACCGCGCCATCCAATACTTCAGGGCCGGGGTGGGAAAGACCTCTCCACACCACAGGAGCCGTCGCAGGGCCGGAAAGTCATTAAACCGCACGACATCGAACTTGGCCATGTAACTGAGCAGCGACGGCACCGAGAACCATTGCGTCAGTTCCGCGTGCCGGACGAACTCGGCAAGGGCAGTCGGCAGCAGGTTGATCTCGGCCGGCACGAGGTGCAGCTGGGCGCCGGATGCGAACGTGCCGAACACGTCGAACGTGGAGAGGTCGAAGTGCAACGGCGGATGGCCGGAGACGCGATCGGTGGGTCCGAGGTTGAAATACCGCCTCGCCCACTCGACAAAGTGGATCACGTTGCGGTGCGGTATCACGACGCCCTTCGGCGTACCCGTCGATCCCGAGGTGAAGAGAATGTGGGCGGGATGCGCGGGGCTATTGCGGTAATCCAGCGGGTCGCCCGGCGCCCGCATCACATCCTCGAGCGAGAATGACGGCTGGAACGCTTCCCCCCGGGTGCGGTCGCGATCCATCCATCCCACCGCAGTCGACCTCCGCAGCCGCGCGTTCGACAAGAGCGTGCTCAGGAGCGACGCGGCGCGGGCCTCGGCCAGGATCACGCGGGGCTCCGCCGATTCGACGATCTTCGCGATTCGCGGAGCGGGGCTCGACGCGTCGAGCGGGACGTAGGTGCAGTCGGCCTTCAGGGTCCCCACCATGCTCACAATCGCCAGCGGAGACTTGGCCAGCAGCAGGGCGACCCGGTCGCCCTGCCGGCACCCGGCGGCCTTCAAGGTGCGCGCCAGCCGGTTGCTCGAGGCCTCGAGCTCTTCGTAGGTCATCCGGGCGCCGTGCATCACTACCGCGGTGGCGTCCGGCCGCCGCTCCGCCTGCTCGGTGACCCACTGCTGGAGCAACGAGGTCATTGCGTGACCAGGGTCACTGCTCGGCGGAAGGCCTGGTTCGTGTGGTGCAACTCCTCCTCCGTGGGGGGAATGTCGAGGATGAACGACCGATACCCTACGCCGATGTAGCGTGCCAGCTCGTCGGCGACCCGTTCGTAGCTGCCCACGAGGTACGGGCACATGGTCTTGTAGTTCTGGAAGGGCACGAGCCAGTACGGACTGTCGCCCGCGGCCGTCGCGTCGGCCAAGTCCGAGAGTTGTCCATGCCAGACGGAGTCCGAGACCTTCATCGCCAACTGGTGCGTGAGCTGGCCCCGGCGGTCCTCGGGAAAGCGCTCCCGCGCGATGCGCCATGCCTCATCGCCATCCTCACGGGCGATAATCCCGACTCGCACGCCCGCACCGACTCCCTCGTTGGGGGCGACCTCCTCCTCGGGCGCCTTCGGGTACTTGACCGCCACCGCGCCGATCGCCTTCGAGGCGGCGAGCCCCGCGTCCGACGAGCCGGACACGAAGATGCCCGGAAACAGCTCCGGCGCCAATGGCGGTGTGAGTTTCAGATTCTTGACCGTGTAATAGGCACCCTCGTGAGAGACGGGCAGGGAGCTCGCTAAGAGATCCCTGATGATGCGCGTGTACTCGATCAGCCGATCGTACCGCTGGTCGTGCGGTGTCGTGTCATTCAGGGCCACCAGGTCGTTCTTGAACCCACCCGCCACCATGTTCAGATAGATCCGGCGCCCGTACAGATGACCGAAGGACGCCACCAGCTTCGCCACGGCGTACGGGTGCATGTAAGCAGGCTGGACCGCGACCAGGGGACAGAGGCGGGTCGTGTTTTGGATGATGATGTGCGACACCAGCCAGGCATCAACGAGCCGGTTGTCGGAATAGACGAGAATCCCCTTGCATCCGGCTCGCTCACTCCAGCGCGCCACGTCGGCCACCCGTTGGACGTAGGCCTCGCGGTCTCCATCGGTGGACTGCGTGCAGGTCGAAAACACCTCGAGACCCACGTCGGTCGAGCCATCCACGCTCTTGCTCATGCTCTGCTCGCTCCTTTCCGCCTTACCACGCGATCGGGGCGCGCGTCGGGACCCCGTTCCCGGTGCGGTCCCAATGCATGGGCGGTGCCACCAGACCTGCAGGGTGCATCCACGGATCGGGTGAAAAGGCTTGGTGGGCAGCGGCCCTGGAGCCCGCATTGGAACACGACTGCTGCGTCGGCGCTACAGGCGGTGGTGCCTTGCCTCAACGCATCGGCCGCTCACGCACGAACATCCCCTTGTCCGCCAATGCCACAGCCGCGTCATAGACCTCGCGCGCCCGGAGGAGCATGAGACGTAGGCTCCCCACTCGCCCCTCTCGCCACTGCCGGCGCCGCTTCAGCTCGCCGACCAGCGGGCGCAGGTCGTGATCGAGGCGCAGTGAGAACAGCCGCATGTTGGAGACCCGCACCGCCCCGTCCGCGTCCCGCCAACGCATTGGGTACGTTTCCCGGGTGAACACCGGGATCGCGAGCTGCGGCTCGAGCTCCTCCACGACGAAATAGCAGAACGTCATGGTGTTTGCGGGCACTCCCGCGAGCAGAATCTTCCCGTCGTACTCGAGCAGCTTCTCATAGGGGGTGGAGCGACCACACGGGGTTTCGGCCCGCTCGTGGCCGGCGGTGATCGCGTCGGCCCTATTCCCCCACACAGCAACCGAGTGCGTGGGGTGGATGCTGCGAACCACTCCCGGAGACCGGCGGAACACTTCGGTGAGGAGCCCCATCCTCGATACCGTCCGCTGCACGTCGAAGACCGGGTCGCCAAGCGCGTACTCGACGGCTGTGCCCCGGAACGGAATCGTCGGCATCATCAGCGTCCCGCGCGCCCCGACGACCTCCCGCAGCGTGCGAATAGCGTCGACCGGGCCGCCCTGGAAGCCCAAGAAGCTGTCGAACGCGCTGTGCACCATCACCACGTCCCCCGCGACGACGCCGAGCTCCCCCAGCGCGCGATTCAGATCCACCGGTGTGAAGGCGCGAAACCGTCGATGGTAGCCTCTCACGAGGCGCTTTAGCGACCGCTTGATCGGAGACGGTAGCACCGCCGACGCAGCCGCGCGGACGCGTTCTCGGAAGCCGAAGGTCACATGCCACCCGGGTGTCGGGACTTTGGCAAGGCGAATGTCAATAGATTTCGTCCCGCCGCAATTGCCACGAACTGTTCTCCGCCCGCCAGAAAGGTCACGGGCGCCGCACGGATTGCGCCGTCGGTCTCCACAGACCACAGAGGCCTGCCGGTCCGCGAGTCGAGAGCGAAGAAGGTGCCCTGGTCGCCGCCGAAGACGATCCCCCCGTTGGTTGAGAGGACCCCGCCCATGACGTTGTTGACCTGTCGCGGCTCTCGGCGGTACTCCCATACCTGCCTACCAGTGAACGCGTCCAGCGCGCGAACCGCCGTATAGAAGGCTCTGCCACCGACGGGCGCCGGGGGACTCGGGCCTGACGTGAAGTACACCATTCCCTGCTCGAGCACCGGGACGAACATCAGGTTCAGCGCCGGATCGAAGCTGGGCGACCACCAATTGGTCGCGCCCACGCTGCCCGGGTAGAGGACGAACCCTTCGCGATGTCGGGATGAGTCGGATAGAGGCTTGGGGCGTCCCTGCGGATCGAGGCTATCGGTCCAGGTCTCGTGCGCAAACGGTGCGGCAGTGAGATACTTCCCGGACACGCGATCCAACACATAGTAGAAGCCGTTGCGATTCGCCCAGAGAACACGTTTTTCTATACCCTGCGCTGTTTTTTGATCCGCGAGCACCGGAATCTGGTTCGCGTCCCAGTCGTGATCGTCCGCCGGCGTGAACTGAAAGTGCCAGACGAGCGCGCCGGTGGATCCCCGCAGTGCCACGGCCGAGTTGGTATACAGGTTGTCGCCTCTCCGGGCCGCCGCGTCGAAGACCGGCTTCGGATTCCCCACGCCCCAAACGAGCAGGTCGAGCTCCGGATCGTACGACCCCGTCAGCCACGTGGGCGCGCCTCCCTCGCGCCCGGAGTTACCGGCCCACGTCTCGCCGCCAGCCTCGCCCGGCTTGGGGATCGTCATGAAGCGCCATCGCTCTCTTCCACTATTCGCATCGTAGGCCGCGATGAAGCCCTGCCCGCCCCGGATCATGTCCGGCGTGGCCACACCAGTCACGACCAGATCGCGATAGGCCAGTGGCGCGGCGCTGATGGCGTACCGCTTCGGGTCCTGAGCGACGGGCACCTCCCACTGCAAGGCGCCCGTCGCAGCCGAGAGCGCGACGAGTCGTGCGTCCACTGTTCCAAAGAAGACCTTGTCGTTGAGGATGGCGACGCCGCGATTCGCCGCTGCGCCGAATTCGCCGCCGAGGCTCTCACCCGACACGTTGCGCCCGTACGTCCAAATCTCTCGCCCGGTGGTAGCGTCCAACGCGGCGACTCGGCCGGGCGGCTCGGTCACGAACATGATCCCGCGCCGCACAATCGGCGTGACCTCGATGGTCGTGGGCTGGCCGTCGAACTCGTGAATCCATCTGAGGGCGAGCTGGTGCACATTCTCACGGTTGATCTGACGCAGGGCGCTGTGGCGGGAAGACCCGTACGAGCCGGAGTAGGTGAGCCAGTCCTCGGCCGGCTCGCGTGTCGCCGCAAGCTCATCGTATGACACATTCACGCCGAGCGATCGACCGGCACCGTGCCCCACGGCTCCGGACGTGTCGGGTGAATTGATGGAGCGGAGGAACGCCACCACTTGCCATAACGCTGTCTCGGGCAGCGGATGCGGTCTCATGGCCGTGTTCGGAATGCCGGACCGAACGACTCGGTATACCGCCCAATCGCTCTCGCCGTGCTTGAAGGCTCGATGGATCAATGCTGGACCGCCACCGCCCCCGCTCCCGTCTGGCGCGTGACAGGAAGCACACTGACTGCGAAACAGCTGCGCACCCGTCTGAATGTCGGCCGGAGTGGTCTTGACGTTGTGGATCACCGCGTACGGATTGTGGGTCTCGACCAGGGGTCTCAGGTACTGATCGGAGCCCGGCATCATGTAGAGCAGCAACGGCTTCACCCCGATGTCCGGGATCCGTCCGGTGACATACAGCAGGACAACGTGGGCGCGCCATCGGACATGTTCGGAGATCATCATCGCACCCGCTACCGCCACCAGCACACCGACTGCCACCAGACTCCTGCCGCGTCTAGTCATACTGCCCTGCGGGCGACTCCGATCGAACGGTTGCGGCGCCATCGCGCGTCGGCACCGCCCGCGACCGTCTGCCACGTGCTCGCACGACACCGTCGGCCACGCGCCGGGCCGCGGCTCCACATCCGGCGACGAACCGGTACAATGGACCGAAGGCACGCAGCGACGTGAGTCCGACAAAGTAGAGCCCCGGGACGCTGCTTTCGAACCAGTGGCCCAGGCTCGGGATCGCCCTGTCCGTCTTGATCTCGGCGCGAAGCGACGGATCGATCATCGTCAACTTCGTGATATCGACCTTGTAACCAGTTGCCAGGAGGATGTGATCGGCCCTCACCTTCGCGCCGTCCGAGATGGTGGCATCGAGCTTCCCCTGCGCCACCTTCAGTTTCGCTACCGTCCGGCCTTCGCGCAGTGTGACATTGCCGACGACTCTATGCCTCAACCAGTGGGTCGCCCCGGAGTGGTAAATGGCATTGTACGAGTCCTTCCACCGAACGGGGAACCGATAGAACAACCAGGGCCTCTGATCCCATAGCCAGTTGGTCCAACCGGGCGCGATGCTCGCGTCCGGGGCCAGAATCCGCTCGAGGATGCCGCGCGTGCCCGACCGATCGGGCGCCAGCCACTGGATGGGACGCCGCGATACGACCTGGACCGCGGCGCCAGCTTCGTGGAGCAACGCCGCATACTCGATCGCGCTCTGTCCGCCGCCGATCACGACGACGTCGTGGCCCTTGAAACGACCGAAGTCCCGGTGCTCGGAGGAATGCGAGACCAGCTCTGGCGGCAGGTCAGTGAGCTGTTCTGGCCGGTGGGCATAGTAGTAGACTCCGATCGCCATCACGACCGCGTGGCTTTCTACCTCGCGCCCATCCTCCAGCGTAATGAGAAACCGGCCGTCCCGACGCTCGATCGATGAGACATACGTCTCATCTACCTGAGGAACCGCCCGTTGCTGGAACCAGAGGCCATAGTCGATGAACGTCTGAATCGGCAGGGGATAGCCACGCTCGTGGCCCGAGTCCTTGGCGAACTGTTCAAACCCGTAGTCCCGACGAGGATCGGAGAGGTTGGTCGCCCACCAGTGTGATCGGAGCAGCATGCCCTTCGGCATGCGCTCGCGCCACATCTCCAACGTCCGCCCGAAGACGGCGACTCGCAGTCCTCGGCCGAGGAGATGCGCCGCGGTGGAGAGGCCGTAGGGACCAGCGCCGACAACGACTGCGTCAAAGATGGGACTCATGAGCCGTTCTTCCTCACACGGGATACCACCCCCCGAGCGGCGTTGCGGGCGAAGGTCGTCGTCGCCTTGACCGCGGGAAGCGGATCCCTCCAGGATAGGTAGTCGTAGGCCATCGGCCTGAAAAACGAGAGGCCGAATTGCAAGACCGTTTGTACCGGAGATGTGATGCCGGGCCTGCCGCGCTGCCGGAGCGCGGCCATCGTCGTCGTGATGTCCCCCCCGAGATCGCGAATCCAGCCGCCGGTGCGATAGGCCGCGACGCGGTCCATCGGCTCGCCGCTCGCCCACTGGTAGAGGAGGTACGGGAAGTCGACGCCGGCTCGCACCGCGACCTCGACCGAGGCAGAGAGTCGCGGGTTGATCTCCATCAGGTACGGGACGCCCGCGGCGTCCCGGCGAAACTCGACTTCGGAATAGCCTTCGAGGTTGATTTCGCGCACGAGCGATTCGGCGTGGCCCCCGATGTCCGCGGGAACGGCGATGCTCTGGCGCAGGACCGAGTTCCCGCCCAGCGGCGGACTGGTTCGCTTGGCCCACTGGGCGAAGCGCGCGTACACTTCGCCATTCGCATACAGGAAACTCACCGCTTCGCGTCTTCCGGTAAGCAGTGGCTGGAGCAGCGCGGCCTCCCCGAAGCGCGTCACCGCCGCGACGGCGTGCCGGGCCTCGGCGGGCGTGACGGCGAGTTGGGCACCCAGCCGCGCTCCCTCCCGTCCGTCCCACAACCAGGATTCACTTGGTTTGATCACAGCCGGGAGTCCGATGTCGTTCAGCGCGGCCGTTACATCTGCGCCGTCGCGCACGACCACCTCGCGCGGGACCGGCAGCCCGAGGCGCCGCGCCACCGCGAGCGTCCGCTCCTTGCTGATCGCGATCGTCAACGCCGGCTCGGGCGCGAGCGCCACGCAGACCCGTGGCTCGAGGCGCGCGCGATGCCGACGCAGCAGCGCGATCGTGGCGTCGTTAGAGGCGATCAGCACTCGCGCACCGGTGCGCTCCAGCCAGTGTTCGAGGATCCCTTGGTAGGCGTCTGTCCCTTCCTTGGCCGGAAACACGAACCCCCGCCGACACCAGCGTGATGCAAAGGCGGGTGCGTGATCGTGCGTTTCCGCCGCGGCGACCCCGAGCCCGCGCCGACCGAGAGACCGCACGGTCACGAGCGACTGCCGAAGCACCGCGTCGAGCACCAAGGCGTCGCATTGCATCATGGCCGAGCTGCCGGGCAAGAACTGCGCCGGGATCGGCCGCTGCACCGCCGCTGCACTCCCCTCTCGAGTCATGGCTGGTCAGCCACGGTGGATGCTGTCCCAGAGTTCGAATTCGGCCACGTGGAACAATCGCAGCGCGGTCTCGGGCTCGACGCGATGATTATTCTGCAAGACGCTCAACATTTCCTGCACGTTGTAAATCCCACGTTCACGGGCGGCCCGGCTGGTCAGGATGTCACGCAGTGGTTCGGCGAGAACGCTGGTCAACCAGATATGCAGCGACGTGGGAAAGCCCATCTTCTCGGCTCGGTCTCTCACGGAGTCCGGTATGCGGCCCCGCAAGCCCCGGCGGAGGAGGGCCTTGTTCCAGACTCCTTGGATCTTGCGATCCGCGGCCACCTGAAACGCCAGGGAGACCAGGCGGTAGTCCATAAACGGCAACCGGGCTTCCACCCCGTGGGCCATCGAGTTGCGATCTTCCAGCCGCAGATAGTGTGGCAGCGGCGCGCGCTCGACAGAGCGTCGCAGTACGGCGTTCAAGTGAGGCTCCTCGTAGCCCGGGTCGTTCGTGTCGAGACGATCGATTAGAGACGGTGTAAACCAGCGCTTCTCCTTGAGGCGCCGCCAACGCCGCGTGCGCGCCACGCTGCGATATGGCCTCAGTCGCCGCAGCTGATGGTGGAACAGGCGCGCCAGCTGGTACAGGAACAGCTGCCCAGCATTGGCGCGGCGCTCGGCGGCGTAGGCACGCATCTCGTGCCACGCCCTGGCGACCCGGGCGCTGCGGAGCAGCGTGTACCAATGGTCGTGGAAATAGCTCGAATAGCCCGCGAAGACTTCATCCGACCCCTGGCCGTTGAGCACGACCTTGACGCCGTTGCTCGCGGCCAGTTTCATCAGGTGGAACCCGGCAATCGGCGCTCCCGAAACGATCGGCTCATCCTGGAACCGCAGGACCTCTGCCAGGCTCTCCCACATCCCTTGTGGAGTCAGCGAGATCCGCTGTAGTTGCGCACCGGTCTGCGAGAGCGTGTCGGCAATGAATGCGCGTTCATCGAACGCGGCATCGTGATAGCAAAAGGCCAGAAGGGGAGGCGCCGCCTGTCTTCCGTCGCGAACTCCGCCGTCACGAACTCCGCGGTTTCGCGCCATGGCGCAAATGATCGCAGTCGAGTCGAGCCCCCCGGACAGACAGACGCCAACCGGCACGTCGCTCCGCAGACGGAGGCGGACGGCGCCCTCGAGCAGCTCTGCGATCGCTTCCTCGGCATCGGGCAGCGGCTCCGGCTCGATGTCCGAGAGAGACCAGTACGTCCACTGCCGCGACGTGCCATCGAGCCGGATCTCGAACGCGCATCCCGGCGGGACCTGCTCAATCCCGGCGTAGAAGGTCGCCGGAGTCTCATCCAGCTTGCCGTGGAGGAGGAAGTCGGCCGCCACCTGCCAGTTCGTTTCTCGTACATAGAGGCCCGACGCCAGTATGGCCTTCGCCTCTGAGGCGAGGAGCCAGGCGTCCTTGCCGTGGTGCACGAAGAGCGGCTTCACGCCGAAGCGGTCCCGCGCTCCGAACAGCACGCCGCGGCGCCGGTCGTGGATCACGAAGGCCCACATGCCGTTGAGCCTGCTCAGGCATTCCGGGCCCCACTGCCGATAGGCCGCGAGCAGGACTTCGGTGTCGCTGGTGGAGCGGAAGCAGTGGCCGGCGGCCCGCAGCTCCTCCCGCAACTCGATGTAGTTGTAGATCTCGCCGTTGAAGACGATGACAAACTCGCCATCCTCCGAGCACATCGGCTGATGACCGGTGGGGCTCAGGTCCAGGATGGCGAGTCTGCGAAACCCGAACCCCACCTGCTGATGGAGGTACAGGCCCGAATCGTCGGGGCCACGGTGCGCGATGCTGTCAGACATCCGCTTCAGGACACCCGCGTCCGCTTGGCGACCGCCGAGACCGACCATCACGGCTAGACCGCACATTCTCGAGAATGCCTTTCGATGCTTATCGAGGAGCAAATCGCATAAACAGTGCCCGGGGGCTCCCCCCAAGCCCGTGCTGGGGCGGCGCCGCTGCGTTTCTCACGACCTGCACACCTCAGCCCCATCCTGAGTTGTGGCGCGACCGCAGCACCCGCGCTCCGAGGTTTCGCCTGACCGCCGCGGCCGGGAGAGGCACCAGCAGCGGTTCGTGCTGGTCTCGCTCTTGCTTCCCGTTCTAGACCGTGCGTTACAAAACCGGGCTGTCCGAAGCGACAGGGTCCCCGACACCCGTCGAGGCTCGGACCCTGTACGAACCGATTGCTCTCCTCGTGGACAAGCTCCTTAGGGTGATCCCATGCTTAGGCGCCTAAGCCGAGTGCTTCCACGCTGGATCAAGAGTCCCGTGCGCGATGCTGTTCAGAGGTATCGCCTCCGGGTCGCGATCGCTCGCCTGGTCGAACTGCCGAGGGGAGAGGTCCCGGGAGCCGCCCTATTGGAAGCGCTGTCGAGGGCCTGGGGTAATGACGGATTCAGTGCGAACCTTCCGTTCCTCGTGGAGGTCGCCACGCAAGCAGCCCGTGCTGAGGCGCCAATCCTAGAATGCGGCAGTGGTCTCACAACCATCGTCTTGGGGTTGCTTGCCGGTCGCCGAGGAATACCGGTGCACACCCTGGAGCAGATGCCTGACTGGTTTGCGCGAATATCCACCGTGCTGCAGAGATACTGCATTCCCGGCGTACACCTACATCTGACGCCGTTGATCGAATACGGCTCGTTCGAATGGTATGAACTCCCCAAGGTCGAATGGCCTAGCGAGTTCCGACTTGTGATATGTGATGGCCCTCCCAACCTTGGGGGACGCTATGGGTTGTTGCCCCTCGTGGGGACACAACTCCCCGCGGGGGCGATGATCCTCTTGGACGACGCGACGGACCCTGCCGAGATACTTGTGAGGCAGCGCTGGCAGGCTGAGCGCCGGCTGCGCGAGGAGATCCACGAAGGACGGGGCCGGGCGTATGCGGTGTTGACGCTCGACGGCCAACGGTGCGCTGGGAACTCAGCCACCTGACTTACGTCGATCGCGGCCACGAAGCTCGGAGCCGAGCCCGCCGCCCTGTCGCGCGATCGCGACACTCGTGGACTCGGGGGTCCGCCTGTCTTCCGTCCGGTGCGAGACCTGCGCCGGCTCGGGCTGGTCTCGCTCTTGCTTGCTGTGCAGGCTGTGCGTGACGTAGCCGGTTTTTTTGAATCGACGCAGTCCGCGACAGCTGTCGAGGCCCGCGCCCTCGATCGCTCGCTCGTGCGCAGCGTCGCCTGGACGGCGGCGGCTAAGTGGGCCAGCCAGGGGCTCGCCTGGGTATCCTGGCTGATCGTCGCCCGTTTGCTCACCCCTGAGGACTACGGCCTCGTGGGCATGGCCGCGATTTACCTCGGGCTGATCACGCTCGTCTCCGAGTTTGGCCTCGGCACCGCGGTGCTGGCGGTGCGCGAGCTCAGCGGCGCGCAGATCGGGCAGCTCAACGGGCTGGCGGTCCTCTTGGGACTGGCCGGCTTGCTCGCGTCCTGCGCCGTCGCGATTCCGTTGGGGCGCTTCTTCCACGCTCCCCAATTGCCGCTCGTCGTTGTGGCCATGAGCGCGACGTTCGTCATCACCTCGTTCAAGACCGTGCCCTTCGCGCTGCTGCAGCGGGACCTGCGCTTCAAGTCACTCGCGCTGATCGACTTTGGCCAGGCGCTGGTCCTGGCCATCAGCATGATCGGATTTGCCGTCGCCGGGTTTCGGTACTGGACCCTCGTGTGCGGCGGAGTGCTGAGCGCGCTGATCACGACGGGAGCGGTACTCAGGCTCAGGCCTCTGCCGTTTGCGTGGCCGCGGCCGAAGTCCCTGAAGCCCGCCATTACGCTGAGTTCCAACGTCCTGATCTCCCGCCTATGCTGGTACGTCTCGGCGAACGCGGACTTCCTCGTAGCTGGACGGATCCTGGGGAAGGCTGCCCTCGGCTTCTACAACGTCGGGTGGACCTTGGCCAGCGTCCCGCCGGACAAGGTCACGGCACTGATCGGGCAAGTAACGCCCGCATTCTTTACCGCGGTCCAAAAGGACCCGCCGGCCATCCGGCGGTACCTCCTTCGGATTACGGAAGGCGTCGCACTGATCACCTTCCCCGTCAGCCTCGGGCTCGCTCTGGTGGCTCGCGATTTCGTCCTGGCAGTCCTCGGCCCTAAGTGGGAGGGCACTGTCGCGCCGCTGCAGGTCCTCGCCGCTTACGCGGCTTTCCGCTCGATCACCCCACTCTTGGGTCAGGTGCTCCAGAGTATCAGGGATACGAAATTCCCGATGTGGACCATGGTCGCCGCCGCCGTTGTCATGCCGATGAGCTTCTACTTCAGCGGGCAGCGATGGGGCACGGTCGGTCTCGCGATGGCGTGGGTGCTGGTGGATCCGTTCTTCGCCTTGGCGCTGTATTGGCGAATCTTCTCCAAGATCGAGCTGTCCCCCCGGGCATACCTCGGCGCGCTGTGGCCTGCGCTGAGCGGCTCGGCCCTGATGGCAGCGGCGGTCCTCGCCGTCCGGGTATTCGGCGGCAGCGAGTGGACCCCCGGCCTGCGGTTGGCTACCCAAATCGGAGCGGGAGTGATCAGTTATGGACTCGCCTGTGTGATCCTCCACCGGGAGCGGTTCAAGGCATTCCGCGAGCTCGTCCTGGCTGCCCGTCGAGAATCCGCGGGACGCCGGTGAACGCCCGCCGGCTGCTCGTCGTCACGTATTACTTCGGTCCCGACGGGCCCGTCGGTGGCCTTCGCTGGTTGGGGATCACGAAATACCTCGCCCGCCTGGGCTGGAAGATTTCCGTCGTCACCGGCGTTCCTCGGATCGGGAATGGCGCGCGCAACGGACCGGACGTGGAGTCGTCTCCGCGCTTCTGGACATTGAGCGACGGCTGGCGCCTGCTTCGGCGGCTAGCTCTTGGGCCGTCGCTCGAGGCATTCCCGACCGCGTCGCAGGTCGGAAATCCGTCGGCACCGCCGGGTCCGCTGCGCCAACTGGGTCGGGAGGTCGCTGCGTTTTTGACTTTTCCGGACGAGAGCCGGGGCTGGCTGCTTCGCGCCGCGCTGCGCACGCGCTCCCTGATGCGGCGACTCCAGCCGCAGGTCGTCGTGAGCAGTGGCCCGCCGCACACCGCCCACCTCGTGGCAGGACTCGCTACGATGGGTAGCGCCGTGCCCTGGTTGATCGACCTGCGCGATCCGTGGGCGGGACCCCTCTCGAAGATTTGGGAGTCGGATCGAATGCTTGGAAGCCGACTGTTTCGCGCCGTCGCCCCGCGCCTCGAACGCCTCGCCTTCCGGGCCGCCCAGGGGATAATCACCAACACTCACCAGCTCGGGGACGCGCTGTCGGCGCGGTATCCCGACATGCCCGTGGTGTGCGTTCCTAACGGCGTCGACGCGGAATGCCTGCCGCCCCCTGCTCGCGATCCGTATCCAGGATTGGCCCTCGCCTATACCGGCTGGCTGTATACCGGGCGCGATCTCGGACCGGTGGTGCAGGCGCTACGGGTCTTCTTGGAACACCACCCGGAGGCAGCCCAGGCCGGTGTCAAACTGCGCGTGGCCGGTCAGGCCGACGCCGGTCATGCTCAGGCGTTTTACCGCGCCGTCGCCTCGGCAGGGATGGAGCCGTACGTAGAGGTGCTGGGCCCGCTTCCCCGCGCTCAAGCCCTCAACGTTGTATGCCGCTCTCGCCTGGCGGTCGTCCTGGCGCAACAGCAGGAGCTGCAGATCCCGGCCAAGCTCTATGAGTCAGTCGCGATGGGCATCCCCACGCTGGTCGTGGCGCCCGCGGACAGCGCGGCGGCGGTCGAGGGAAAGCGCGTCGGGGCTATGGTTCGCGATGCCGCCGATGTCGAGGGAATTGCGTGCGTGCTCGAGCGACTCTGGCGGGACGGCTCGCAAGAGCGATTGTGCCCGGTGCCAATCACATACGAGGCCATCGCACCCATGGTTGACAAGGTCCTGCAACAACGGCGTCGTCGTCCAAACCCACAGCGTCCTGGCCCCCTCCGCTGAGGGGAGCGCAGCGGCCTCGCCGCGTCTTCATGAGGACGAACACGTTGAAGGTCGGTCCGGTGACGGGCGCCGCCTGCGCCGTGGCGACGCCCACCGGGCTCGGAGGCGTGATGCTGACCATGGGAAGCTCGAGCGGGCGGCCGGAGTAAATGCCGCTGGCGACCGGGGGGCCAAAGAAGTCCTGGGAATTCTGTACCACGTAGCGGTCACCCATATTGAGGATGCCCGCGACGTCTACGCTGACCGCACTCTGCTGCGCCCAATTGTAAACGATGATGTTGGCGCGACCCGGCTCGTACTGATTCGGGCGCACGACAATCTTGACTCCCGTGGGTGTGCTCCCTGCATACGTGCCCGGATCGACGAACCCGTTCTGCGTCAGCCAGCCGTCGAAGGTGGTGGCATCAGTGGTATCGTGGCGCCACACGAGGGCTGTGGGGTCGCCGAAGAGGGTATTGCCGCTCCACGTCTGGCCGCTGGTCGCCCCCAAGGCCCACACCATGCCGCCAGCGGCAAAGTTGTAAAGCGTGTTCCCCGTCACGGTAGCCGTGGCCCACGCGCCCATGCGCCACCACCCGCCGACGAAATAGTTGTTGGTGCAGACGAGATCTTGGTTCGTCACGACGTCGCTCCCAATGTCGGCGGTCAACGTGTTGGTGAAGTTGGTCCGGTACGTGTAATTCTCATTGACGGTGATTCCCGACGCGGGAAAGACGCCGCCAACGAGAATGTCGGCATCCGACGGCACGCCCCAAACGTAGTTGTTGAATGCGACGTTGCCTTCGAGATCGATGTTCTGGATATATGGTCCGTCGTTGGCGTAGCAATGAAAACCGTACGCCCAATTGTCGAAGACGATGTTGTCTCTCAACAGCAACGTGCCGGTCTGACTCTTACAGTAGATCCCGTGAGTCAGATTGTCGGTGCGACCGTTGTTGTAGACGACGGAGCCGGTAACCTCGGCCCCCGCTGCCTCCGGCCCGATGAAAATGCCGTCATCGGTCGCATCATGGACGACCAGGTTGATCACCTTGATTCCGGGCCCTTTGAGGTGGACGCCGTGCATGACGCCCCGCTGCGGAGCGGGGTTCGTGACCTCAAAACCCCAAAACCACGTGTACGCACCAGTCACGAAGAGGATGTTGGTAACCGTCGCACGCTCCCCGGGATACTGGCGCACTACGATCGGAGCGTCAGGTGTACCCATCAGCGTGCTCGCGAAGCCCCTCGGATCTGCGGCGTTCGTATACATTCCGCCGCGCAACCAGATCGTGCTGCCCGGCGTCACCGCGGCCGGGCCCGCGAGGGCCGTTGCCAAGTCCCATGGCTCGGTGAACGATCCATCGCCGGATGGAGAGCCGGTCGGCGAGACGTAAAAGTCCGGCGCCGGACCGGCGGAGCGGTTGGCGCTTATGCCCCGAGTTCCCGGGGCGTCGTTGGGCGCAACGGAGTCCTGCAGCGCGCAGGCGGCCAACAGCAGAAGAAGCGCAGCCGCGGGGGGTACCAAGCCCGGTCCGGAGCGTGACAGCATCTGTCCGGTGTGTGAGGGCATAAGTAGTGTTTCGGCTGCGCAACTTCCGGACCGGTGTGTTGATGTATGGTGGTCCAACCGGGCTGGCGCCTGCAATTCTCTACGGGGGCAAGACTTGCAGTCCTGCGCGAATCGTCAGACGACTCTGCGGCGCTGGCGCCTCAAGCGTTCCCGCCCGTTCCTCGCGTGCGGCAAGCTGTTGCCCGGTGGCCACGTGGGCCGCCCACCTCAGGTGAGCGCTCGCCGCGACCCGCCGCCGATTGAGGTAGGGGACCGCGGCAAGCGTGTCGTCTTTGCGGATGCAACTCAGTACTCGTAGGCGCCGATGTCGTGAGCCGTGCCCCTGGGCCTGAGGAGGCCAGCGAAATCGAGCCCTGGCACGCAGAGCACGACCCCGGCGGCACAGAGGGTCGTTCCGGCATCGATCGCCACCGCGCCGCTGCGGAGATGGTAATCCCCCGTCATGTCCCCGGTGTAGTTCACGAAGAGGGCACTGAACTGGGCGCTTGTCAGGGTGATGGTCCCCGACTGCGTGGCACTCGTGCCCGACTCCGGGCTCGAGATGTTCCCGGCCGGGTTGTTGTAGACGATGTTGTTGCGAAAGACATTGTGGCTGCCCAGCGAGTAGCCTTGGTGAATCCCATACTGGCCGTTATTCACGATGATGTTGTTGTCCACAGTCGTGTAATCGTCGGTCGTGATGGCCGGATCGGCGGAGATTTGAATGCCGTATACCCCGCAATTCGCCACTATGTTGTTGGAGATGATCTGGTGGGTGGCGCCGTGGTAGGTCTGAATGCACGCCGAGGCCGCGCGGGTGACGATGTTATTCTCGACGACCGCATACGGGCCGGCTACGTAGATGCCGTGAGTTTGGTTGACCTGCCCCCAGGGGCCGATGTTGTCCACCACATTGCCGATGATCTGAATACCTGTGATGGTGTAGTCGCAGCAGGCGCCCACGATCGCCCCCGTGAGGGCGGTGCCGGGCATGTCATGGACGCGGTTGCCGATGATCTTGCTATAATTGCCGTTGGTCGTGATGCCTTGGTTACAGCTTCCGGTGACGTCGAAGTTGATGATCTGGACGTAGTCGCCGTCATTCGTGATGGGGGAGCAGTCCGACCCATAGATCTTCGCGCCCCATTTGGTATCGGAGATGTAGGTGAGGAGCGCGGTGGCCGTCCCGCTCTTGGTCACGCGATTGGCGGAGTAGCTCCAGGTGTAGTTGCCGGCGGCCACGTGGGCGTTGTCGCCCGGGTTCATGAGTTGCGAGACGCGCTGCAGCGTGGAGCAGGGGGCGGCGGCGGTGCAGGGGTTCGCGTCCGAGCCCGCCGGCGCGACGTAATAGTTGGTGCCATTGCCCAACGTGTAGAGCGGCGTCGAATCGCTCACGAGAGTCACCGTCACGGCCGCGCTCCCGCTCTGCCCCTCGCTCGTCGCCGTGATCGTCACCCCACCGATCCCGAGCCCCGTCACCAGCCCGGTGCCGCTCACCGTGGCCACACCCGAGACGTTGCTCGACCACGTAACGGCGCGTCCGCTCAGCGGATTGCCGAAGGCGTCCTTCGGGGTCGCCGTCAGCTGCAGCGTCGCCCCCACAACCAGGCTCGCAATCGCTCGAGTCACTATCACCGAGGCCACCGGCACGGAATCTACGCGCACCGCGGCGCTTCTGTAGATCGCGGTTTCGGTAATGCTGTTCCAGAGGCTGAGCTCGGTCGTGCCGCTCCACTGGCCGTGGCCGACGATGCGGACGTAGCGGCCCGGGACCGCCGGGAAATCGTAGCGCTCGGGCTGGAGGGTCTGCCCGCTGCTCCGGCCGCTGAAGACCCGGGTCCAGGTGACGGCGTCGAGCGACACCTGGATCTCGAAGGCGGACGCCCATTCCGTCCCGCGATACCACGCCATGGTCACGGGACCGACGGCCATCACCGCGCCGAGGTCGTAGCGGATCCACTGGCCGTCGCCGGACGCGGACCAGCGGGTGGCGAGGTTGGTGTCGAGCGTGTTCTGCGGGATGTTGCCGTCGTCCCCGCTCGCGAGGACCGAGGTTACCGGGAGCGGGGTGAGATCCGCGGAAGTGATGACTTGTGTCAGAGGGCTGCGGGGTGGCTGGGGATCGGTGAGATCGCTCTCGCACGCCAGCGCCAAGACGACGCCGGCGGCGAGCGACGCTTTCATGAGGGCCAGCCGCTTGGACAGCTTGAACTTGAAGGGCATAGTCGGGCACTCCCGAGTTAGACGACAGAAGGGCCGCACGCGTTCGACCGAGCAGTCACGGCGTGCGGCCCTGAGGGTTTACCGTGTCCTCAATGCCTCAATGCCACTCATAGGCCCCGATGTCGTAGGCGGCGCCTTGGGGGCGCGCGATGCCGGCGAAGTCGAGCAGCGGCACGCAGAGGACCACGCCGGCGGCACACAGCGTCGAGCCCCGATCAATCGCCATGGCGCCACTCTGGAGGTGGTAATCCCCCGCCATGTCCCCGGTGTAGTTCACGAAGAGGGCACTGAACTGGGCGCTCGTGAGCGTAAGGGTACCTGACTGGGTGCCGTTTACGAGAGACACGTTCGTCGCATTGTTGTAGACGATGTTGTTGTTGTAGACATTGTGAGTGCCAATGGCCCCGGAGGTGGACTCCCAAATGCCGTAACCATTGACATTCACCACAATGTTATTATCGACGGTCGTGTAATCGTTCGATGTGACGGCAGGATCGCCGGATATCTGAATGCCATATCTGCCGCAGTTCGCCACCACATTGTTGACGATCGTAAGCCGGGTCGCGCCGTGGTAGGTCTGAATGCAGGCCGAAGCGGCGCGGGTCACGATATTGTTCATGGCGCTGTTGCCCGGCCCGGCCAGGTAGATGCCGTGGGTTTGATTCACCTGGCCCCACGGGCCGATGTTGTCCACCACATTGCCGATGACTTGATTGCCCGTCTTGCTATAGCTGCAACAGTCCACCACGATGGCGGCGGTGAGTTGTGAGCCGGGCATATCATGCACGCGGTTGCCGATGATCTTGGTGTAGTTGCCGTTCGTCGTAATGCCTTGGACACAGCTCCCCGTGACGTCGAAGTTGATGATCTGGACGTAATCGCCGTCATTCGTGATGGGGGAGCAGTCCGACCCATAGATCTTCGCGCCCCATTTGGTATCGGAGATGTAGGTGAG
>Ga0137409_10000664_pt2 | contig 35432 bp, 27 predicted proteins | sample CZODoug1_16funga_FD_122059 | JGI IMG/M metagenome (GOLD analysis project Ga0137409, IMG submission 122059) | Vadose zone soil fungal communities from Angelo Coast Range Reserve, California, USA - CZODoug1_16fungal (Hybrid Assembly) | ecosystem: Environmental > Terrestrial > Soil > Vadose zone... | reverse complement strand
GTTCGGACGAGTGCTATGCGGTTTCTCGGAGGGTCGCCACACTTGCCGTTCCGCAACGCGCGCATTGTACTGCGCTCATTGGCTGCCGTAGCGATGCTTGGAGCGGCGGCGTGCGGAGGCGGTGCGAGCGCGGTGCCCACGTCTCCCGGCGGCAGCCCCGGTGGAACGGAGATACTGGCTCTCGATTTGTCCTGCCCGGCATCGCTGCTCATCGGCGAAAAAGCTCCATGCGTTGCGGTCGCGCGTCTTCGCTCAGGCCAGACTCCTGTGGTGTCCTTCGACGCGACATGGTCGTCGACACGCCTGGACATCGTTGTGGTGGATGCCATGGGCGTCGTAGCTGGACGCGCGGCTGGGCAAACGGTTGTGACGGCGTCTTATCGTGGTCGAGACGCCACCGCACAGATCGTGGTGACTGCCGAAGATGCATTGCGTATCAAGGCTGCTGCTGACCAGGGCGACTTTCGGCCAGGATCGACGGTTACGATGTGGCTGCAAGGTTACTACTCTGTCGCCTCGGCAGAGACCGGCGGGTTGAGTCTCCGGATCATCGATCAGACCGGTACTATAACGACGACGTCCCCTGTGACCGTTGCGAAAGGCGGGGACTTCTTCCTCCTTTCGAGCACGTTCATTGTTCCTCAGAACAGCACGCAGGTATGCCGGACGGCGATCCTGGAGGTGGCATCAGTCACCATCGCCGAGCCGCAATCGAATGCGTCCGGCCTACGGTGCATTTCGATACGCCGTTAGTGATCAAGTCGACCCGTGTGCCGCCCAACAGCGGCTGCACCTGTCGGCGGCCGCTCGGCGAAAGTGCCGATTCGAAACGTCATTAGCGGCCGCCGCAGGTGAGCCGCATCCCGTTAGACCGCCCAGGCGGCAGCATTGCTGCTAACGGCTAATCTGGCTATGATCTAGCCAGAATGCGGTTCGAGATCATGTTGGCGCCGGCGGCCAGCCGGGAGCTTCTTCGGCTGCCAGCGCGTGTCCGCGGCGAGGTTCGGGATGCTCTCGAACGTCACCTCCGATTCGAGCCAGCGAAAACCAGCAAGAGTCGCATCAAGCGCCTCCGAGGCCTGAGTCAGCCGCAGTATCGCCTCCGAGTCAACGAGATCAGGGTGTTCTATGACGTTACCGAGACCACAGTCGAAATCCTCGCGATCATCGAAAACCAAGAGGCCCAAGCCTGGCTCGACCGGCAAGGCACGCCGACTACGGGAGGTGGCCCTGGCGAAGGTTAAGGACGATCTGTCGAAATACTTGCGGCTTGCCGCTGACGAAGAAATCGTCATCACGCGTCATGGACGGCCAGCGGGTGTCATCATCGGGTTCGAGTCCGACGATGACTGGTTCGACTATCGGCTCGAACATCACCCGGAGTTCTTGCGGCGAATCGCTGCGTCCCGAGCAGCTCTGGAACAGGGTCGCGGAATTCGCTTGGAAGAACTTGGAAACGTCGGTCTAACATCGCGCTGGAGCCGCCGGCGCCGATGACCGCGTAAGGGCGATCGTGAGACCGACATTGTTGTGGCGAGTATGGAAGACAAAGACGTACATAGGATTCAGTTCGAATCCACTCTAGATGAAGTCGTTGACGCATAATCGAAGACACAGCGGATGCGATCGAGTCGCGATTCAGCCCAGGTCTCGTAGTGGCCCGCAACCGGGCATTTCGTGATGAGACCGAGCCCACGCGATTGCGGCCATGATTCCTATCGAATTCCGGCAGGTGCCCTCATGAAGTTTCGCTGGCTCCTTGCGCTCGCGGTCCTCCTGTTCGTAGGTTTCTTCGCCCACGCGCAATCTCCCATGCGCCACGTGAACCAACAGCGCTTGTGGGCCACAGTTGAGCAACTCTCCGAGTTCGGCCGCCCCGCCGGTGCCGGATTTGAAGGTGGCGTCACCCGCGTCGGCTTTTCCGAAGCCGACCTCGCTGCGCGCACCTGGCTCATGCAGCTCATGCGCGAGGCAGGCCTCACCGTGCGCGTGGACCCCGCCGGAAACATTCTTGGCCTTCGCCCCGGCAACGAGAATCTGCCTGTGCTTCTCTTCGGCTCGCACATTGATTCCGTCCCGAGCGGAGGAAATTTCGACGGGGATGTCGGCTCTCTCGGTGCGCTGGAGGTAATGCGCGCGCTCAACGACGGCAAGATGACCACGCGCCATCCGCTGGAAATGGTGATCTGGACGAACGAGGAAGGAAATCACTTCAGCCAATGGGTGGGCTCGCCCGCCGCCGCCGGACGGCTGTCAGCCGCCGTGCTCGAACGCAAGGACGAGGAAGGAAAGACTCTCGCCGACTGGCTGCGCCGTTACGGACAGGACCCCGCGCGTCTCGCCGACGCTCGCATCAAGCCCGGCTCCCTTGCGGCCTACCTTGAGCTGCACATCGAGCAGGGCGGCGTGCTCGACGTAAGCAAACGTCAAATCGGCGTGGTGCAGGGCATCGTCGGCATTCATTGGTGGACTTGCGCCGCCACCGGCTTCGCCAACCACGCGGGCACCACACCAATGGATGGCCGCCAGGACGCGCTGGCCGTCGCAGCCCGCGCCACGCTCGCTGTGCGCGACGAGGTGCGCGCGGAAGCAGGGCGCCAGGTGGGCACGGTTGGCGACGTCCGCGTCCAGCCCGGCGCGGTTAATGTCATACCCGGCCGCGTGCAGTTTCCCGTCGAGCTCCGCGATCTCGACGCCGCTAAAGTTCTGCGTATTTGGGCGCGCATCGAAAAGCGCTTCGCGCACATTGCACTGGAAGAAAACGTCAAGCTCGATTGCGTCACGGTGGAGGTCGACGAGCCTGCGCTCACCGACGTCGCCCTGCAGAGCGATATTCGCGCCGCCGCGCGTGCTGCCGGCTACACCGCGCTTGACCTCCCCAGCGGGGCTGGCCACGACGCGCAGCAAGTCGCGCATCTCGCGCCCATCGGCATGATCTTCGTGCCCAGCCGCGGGGGCATCTCGCACTCCCCGCGCGAATACTCTTCACCCACCGACGTTGCGAACGGCGCCGAAGTTCTCTACCGAACCGTTCTGTTGTCGGATGATAGGCTGAATCGTAAACCCTGAGGCTCGGATGCCTCAGCCAACACTTGGACGGGAGCGTAGTGCGTGAGAACCCGGGAACATCGACGAATCGGCTAGCCACCAGAGGGAGCCGACGCGCTCACGGTCAGCCGGATCATGTCGCATCGGCGCGCGGCGCATTCGCAATCGTTAGATTGGCTGCACAGAGTTGCCGACCGGCAATGGCGAAGAGGTTTCAAGGTAAATGACTGACATAGCTAAACTCTTTATCGCCCAGTCGCGCGGCTTCCTGAGCTCTGATTATCTTCCGAAGATCGAGCGCTGTCTGGAGGTCTTGAGTGATGAGGACGTGTGGTGGCGCGCGAACGAAGGCTCGAACAGTATCGGCAATCTGTTGCTACATCTTGAAGGCAGCACGCGGGCGTGGATTATAGGCGTAGCCGGCGGCTTCCATAACCCGCGGGATAGGCAGCAAGAATTTGATGAACGTGAACAAATACCGCGCGCGGAGTTAATGTCTCGGCTCAGACAAACGCTGACGGAAGCAGACGGAGTGTTAGCGCGCCTTCATGTCGAAGTATTACTTGAGCGGCGGCAGGCGCGAGGCGAGGAGGTCACGGTCTTGTTGGCTGTCTATCACGCGGTAGAGCATTTCTCGATGCACACGGGGCAAATCATCATGCTGGCGAAAATGCGGTCGGGAGACCTGCGACTCCCGGATTAGCTAGTTCTGCGGATGGCGACAGGAGTCGGATTCAGTCTCGACGCGGAGGCGGGCACACTGGCATGGCCCAACGGCGCCGACTTCGACCCGGCCACGCTGCACGACTGGCTTCAGGCGGGCAAGGAACTCGCCGTCCGTGCGCGATACTGGGATGCCTCATCGCAGCGGGCTGACACGCGAATGGAGCCGACGCGCCGCTGAGAACGATCGGTCGGCGCGCGGCTTATTCGCAATCGTTATCTCGCGCCGGCGCCCCCGCCACATCTTCTGCGTTTCAAGGGATGCTCCACGGCAGAGGGTTCAGATGTTGCCGTGCGATCCCTGCACCCAGCGCCTCCTCGGGATGTCTGGTTCCATTCTGTGACCGGACTTTTCGTCGCAGGACTCGACCCGTGTTGGAGCAATCCAATCGGGGTTCAAATCCCCGCTTCCGCACCAAACAAGCTCACGTGCCCAGGCACGGTCAGCGGCTTTGCGCCTTTCGAACAGTTCGCGGGGACCGGGGCCGTCTGACATGGCGGAGTGGAGCGGGGCCAGAATGCGCCGGGCCGATGCCGGGCTCAGATGTCCGCGTGCCCGCGCTCGATCGCCGTCCGCGCTTCGTCCTGAACAGCGTGGCGACAATGAAGTCGCACTCCGCGCAAATAATATCGAGCGCAGCACGACCATTCCGTGCGTCTTCCGTCACGTCAACGCGAACGGCGCGGATGCCCTTGCACTGGCGGCAGAACACGTTCGGCCACGTTCGGTCATTGATCACCATCGGTCACCCTCCGCGCGATCCTACACGCTCGCGTGACAGGCGAGGGCGGCGGTTTTGCGCCGCCCGGAGAAATTTCCGAACGTGTAGGACTGCCGACGAATGTCCCAGTATCGGATCAGCCCCCGGCTGTCTGAACGTAGGCTCAGCCCTCCAATACGCCGTCGCCCGAGGCGAGCCCGGCGTGCAGGATCTTCTTGGCCCAGCCTGGCGGCGCCTGCGGCCATTGGAGAACCCTTCCATGTCATCACCATCTGTCCACCGCGCCACCGCTTCACGTTTCGTTTCACGTGACGGATCCGGCTGATGAGACACTCAGCCGAGTTGGTGGTCGTCAGTGATCTGCGCAGCATCTCTGGCAGGTGCAGGCCGAGCACAGTGAGCGTTTCGTCGAGGCCTTCGCGTAGGCTCTCGGCGGCGCTGGGGATGCTCGGTCTTGAGACGACGGGCCGGGATGGCGGATCAGTGTTGTTCGCGTCGTCCTAGCAGAATGCGTGGACAACACCGCGGTAGTTCATCGGTTGCCCGCGACGCAAACGGGAGCGCTTCGGTGGCCCCGACACAATCTCTGCGCGCGAAAATCCGGCGGCCAGACAGATCGCTCGCAGACCCTCCGCCGTGGGCACCCACCAAATCGATGGGTCGTGATTGAGCTGGGCGGCGTCGACAAACTGCCAGAGCGGCCGGCCGGGCGGGCCAGGCAGCAGCACGGCTTCGGTCTCAATCACGACGAGACCGTGCGTCAGTTGGCGAACGCGCCGCAGCGCGTGCAGCGGCTCCTCCAGGTGGTAGATCACGCCGAGAAACAGCACCACGTCGAACGTGCCGAGCGGGGAGAGGTCCATCGTCATGAAGTCGCCCACGATCACTTCCGCGCGGCTGCAAAGCAGACGGTGTGCGAGATCAAACCCGCGTTTCCCTGGCAATCCAACCGGATCCCATAACTCCGGCAGTGTGTGGAAGGCACGGATCTGTTGACCGCTGACCAGCTGGCGGGTCGTGTATTCGGCAGCCTTCTGGTAGTCGACGGACCAGACATAGTGATCGAGCGCGACCACGCGGCTCGCACCAGCTCCTTCGGCCATGAAGGTGTAATAGCCATCCCACGCGCCGATGTCGAGCACCGACTTGCCTGCCAGGCTGGGCAACCGCAAACGGTTAATGTCGTCGTGGTGATGAAGGGGCGTCTTCCCCCCGGGCGTCACAACACCATCGCCGACGTCGATGGAATGATGCCACTGGCCGATCTCGTCGACCAACCGCTGCTTCGTGACGCGATCGAGCTGCTCCAGGGTCTGCGTTGCGGCTGAGTCTCGCATACGAGAGCCTATCGTACAGCAGGGCAACGGCCCGATCGGTTTTCCACCGAAAAAAGCATCGGCTGTCGAATAGAATAGTTTCTGCCGTCCGTCCGGAGACTGTGCTCTCGCGGCAGGCCCATGATGAGAACCCTCCCACTCATCGCCATGCTTCTCGCATCCTCTCCGGCTTTCGGTCAGTCGCGCATGTACACGAATGCGGACCTAGGACGGCCGCTGTCACCCGCCACGGTGACGCCGGAGGAGTGGGCGTCGTTGGTGGCGCACCAATTCCGGTTGCCGCTGGCCCCTGAGCGGCCGACCGGTCCGACTGTGATCGTAGTGGACACGACGCCGACCTTCGCGCGCTCGACGGAGGAACTGATCGACAACCCGGCGCGCTACGCGACGGACGCGTATTTCTTCAACCAGGCGTCCTGGATTGGGGCGATGGGCGGCTTCTATGGCTATGGCTACGGTCCGCCTCCGTGGCCCCATCATCGATCGTGGGAACTGCCCCGCCAGCGTGTATCACTCGAGACGCCGCGCGATGCCCCTCGCACTGCCAGGTCGCCGGGCCGACGTCGTCCCTGACATGGGGTGCGATCTTCCGTTCCGTCCGCCGGACGGCCCGCGGGCGGCGGCGCGACAGTAACAGCCTGGCGAGCTGCTTCGAATTCTTCGGCCGCGCCCGATGGACACGCAACAACGTCCGCGCCTCACGCGGGTGGCCTGGCGTGGCTGCCGTTTCCATTCAGCTCACTGCCCCGACCCTGTCAAGTAGAACCGCAAGACGAACGCACCGTGCGTCGATGTCGTCGTCGCGGAAATTGGAGCGACGAATTGGTTGATGCTGCTCGCCTTTGATCTGGTGTATCTCACCTGAACCTCGCCGCCGAGGCTGAGATGATCGGAGAGAAAGTATTCGCCACCGACTGCCGGCGCCACGAAGAATCCCGGGAAGGTGGGAAAGTTGAACGACTCGGTACCGGAGGACCCCACGTCGGACTGAGTGTAGCGAATATACGCGACGCGCGCGCCGTAGGACAGCGTGAAACGCTCTGTGGAGGACAGCCAGAATGCGCCCGTGCCGACGTGAATACTGTTGCTCTTCCGCGTTCGGGCCGGAACCGCCGATGTGGCTTCGTTGGTGAAAGTATTCCAGTAGAACCCCATTTCCGGTTCCACGCGGAAGCGGGACGTGATGTTGATCGGCACGAGGATGGTCGGCGTGATCACGGACGAGGGCGTGTTCCCCGTTCCGGTGACGACGACCTCGCCAACGTCCGATATCGAGATACCCAAGCCTATGCGCCCAGGTTTCGCATCTTGCGCGAAGGCGGAAGAAGCCAGCAGGAGCAGTTGCAGACACGCCCCGATTACGAACCGTGACCGGGTCACACGTTTCACAGGTCACCTCCAATGAGCCGCTCGCCAAGTCGAGCAATTCCGCGTTTGCCAGCATATCCAGACATCCGCTCGGTGGCCACCCACTGGCGGCGAGGCGCTTCGTTCTTCTCGCGCCTTCGTGGCCACGGCTGCCGGCGCCACCTTCGGCTACCGCATCGTGAGAGCCCGGTCGTCCCAAGCAGCGCCGGACCCGCAGTGGCAGCCGGCGCGTCATGCGCAGGACGCCGACCGGCTCAACGGTCTGCGGCGTTCGCGGGCAGTTCTTACTCGAGGAATAAAAACAGAACGCGCTTCGAAGGGGCGGATCTGCTGGTGGTCACCTGCCTCCCGCATCAATCGGCGGTCGTGGCGATCAATCGCGCACCGGAGCGCGGCTATTCGCTCGCGTGAGCAGCGACAGGATCGTGCTGACCACGCTGACGACCAGCGCGCCCCAGAACGCCGCCCAGAAGCCGCTGACGTGAAAGCCGAGCCCCAGCGATGACGACAGCGAGCTGGTCAGCCACAGCATCAGCCCGTTGATCACCAGGGCAAAGATGCCCAGCGTAAGGATGATCAGCGGGAATGTGAGGATCTTCGCCACGGGCCTGATGAAGGCGTTCACGACGCCGAACAGGAGGGCGACGCCGAGCAGCGGCAGCGCGCCGCCCTCGTAGGTGACGCCCGGCACCAGCCAGGTGGCGACCCACAGCGCGACGGCATTCACGAGCAGCCGGATGAAGAAACGCATTTAGGTATTATTCTCGCACCAGGAGCCCTTCTGAAAGATGCCTTCGCGGGCCCCTGGCGCGGAACGAGTTGCAAATTCCGGCCGTTTTTCGCCGGCGGCGCCGGTCTACCAAGGGCGAGTTCATATATTCTCGGACATGCTCCCAGGCACACGCACACCATGATTCGACCGACCGACGATCTACGCATCCGGGACGTTCGTCCGCTGATCCCGCCCGCGATCCTCCTCGAGGAGATCCCAATCAGCGAGCGCGCGTCGAACGTCGTCGCTGACGCACGCGCGGCGATCGCCAACATCATCGCCGGCACCGATCCACGGCTCGTCGTGGTTGTGGGCCCCTGCTCGATTCACGACACGACGGCCGCGTTCGAGTACGCCGGACGGCTGAAGAAGGTTGCCGACCGCCTGGCCGACAGCCTCTTGATCGTGATGCGCACCTACTTCGAGAAGCCGCGCACGTCGGTCGGCTGGAAGGGGCTGATCAACGACCCCGATCTCGACGAGAGCTTCCATATCAACAAGGGGCTGCGGCTCGCGCGCAAGCTGCTGCTCGAGGTCAACGACCTCGGCCTGCCGACCGGGTCCGAGTTCCTCGACACGCAGATTCCGCAGCATATCGCCGACCTCACGTCGTGGGTGGCGATTGGCGCGCGCACCGCGGAGAGCCAGGTACATCGTGAGCTGGCATCGGGCCTGTCGATGCCGGTCGGCTTCAAGAACAGCACCGATGGCGGCACGCAAATCGCCGTCGATGCCGTGTTGACCGCGCGATCGCCTCACTGGTTTCCGTCGGTGACGAAGCAGGGCGTCTCGGCGATCTTTCAGACCGCGGGCAACGAATCGTGCCACGTGATTCTACGCGGCGGCACGCGCACCGGCCCGAACTACAACGAGGAGCACATCGCGAAGGTGTGCGGGCGGCTCGCCGCGAAAGGGCTGCGCGAGAGCGTGATGGTCGACTGCTCCCACGGCAACAGCCATAAAGATCACCTTCGTCAGGCCGAGGGAGCGGTCGCGATCGGCGAGCAAATCGCGTCCGGCTCGCGCCAGATCTTCGGGGCGATGCTCGAGAGCCACCTCGTGGAAGGGCGGCAGGACTACATCCCCGGTCGGCCGGCCGTCTACGGGCAGAGCATCACGGACGCCTGCCTGTCGCTCGCGCAGACCGAACCGCTGCTGGATCAACTCGCGCAGGCGCAACGCACCCGCCGATAGACCTTGATCCACGGCCCGCCCTTGGACATACTGGCGGCCCGACGTCCGGCCATAGAAACGTGTCCATGGCTGATGGCTCACGGCTCATGGCATAGGGTCGATGGACAGCATCCATTTACCGTATGGCATCAGCCATGAGCCCTCACCATCGATGTGGAGGGTTCATGAAGCGCATCATCATCGCCATCGTCGTCCTGCTCGGCGCGACATCCTACGCGCAGCCGCCCGTTCCCGAGATTCCGTTCGACGCCAACGTGAACTTTCTGAAGCTGCCGCCAGACATGAATCTCGGCGAAGTGTCGGGCGTCGCCGTGAACTCGAAGGGCGACGTCGCGGTGTTCACCCGCTCGAACAGCGCAGGCGGCCCTGCGTACGGCGCGACCGCGTCGCAGGTGCTGTTGTTCGACAAGACCGGCAAATTCCTGCGCGAGGTCGGCAAGGGGCTTTACGCATGGTCGTACGCGCACGCAATCCGCTTCGACAGGGACGACAACCTCTGGGCGATCGACAAGGGATCGGACATGATCGTCCGCTTCAACCCCGAGGGGCGCGTCACGATGGTGTTCGGCCGAAAGAAAGAAGCGTCCGACAAGGCGGAGCCGTGGGAGCGCGTGACGCCGCCGCGCCCGCCGGTCCCGGGCCAGTTCCGCCAGCCGACCGACGTGGCGTTCGACACTGATGGCAACATCTACATCAGCGACGGCTACATCAACTCGCGCGTCGCGAAGTTCACGAAGGACGGCGACTGGGTCGCGTCGCTCGGCGAGCCGGGCGGCGGCAAGCTGGGCAGCCTGAATACGCCGCACACGATTGCGAACGACGCGAAGGGCAACATTTACGTCGGCGATCGTGGCAACCGCCGCATCCAGGTGATCGATCCGAAAACGAACCAGTTCGTCCGCGAGATCAAGATCGACGCGCCGGTGCCGGCCGACGCCATGCCGTGGATGGGCGCGAAGCCGAACGTCGCGCAGCTGCTCGCGGCTGACGCGCCTCCCGGAGCGGCGACGATGGCGCCGGGCGCGCCGTGGGCGATCTGCGTCACGCCGCCGAACGCGGCGGGTACACAGTTCCTCTACAGCAGCGACGCATTCCCAGGCCGCGTGTACAAGCTGTCGCTCGACGGCAAGGTCGTGGGGATGCTCGGCAAATCGGGCCACCAGGCGAAGCAGTTCGGGTGGATCCACGAGATTGCGTGCCCGAGCGAGAACGAGATCTACGTCGCGGAGCTCCTCAACTGGCGGCTGCAGAAGATCACCATGAAGCCGGGCGCGACGAAGAGCACGGCGGCGGGGCAGTAAAAACAGACATGCCCATGGCTGGATGGCTGAGGGCTGATGGCATAGGGTCGATGGTCGATGGACGCTCCGTTCACCATCTGCCATCAGCCATTCACCATCAGCCATCAGCCATCAGCATTGTCTGCGTCTTCACCAAATTCCAGCCAACCCCTTCACCGACGCGACGAGCTTCACCGGATCGTAGCCCACCCCGTTTTTGAACACCGTTTCGACGCGTCGCAGGTCCGCGATTGACGTGGACGGATCGCCTGAGGTCACGACGAGGTCGGCCTGCTTCCCTCGCGCAATGCTCCCGATGCGCGCGTCGCGGCCCAGGTACTTCGCGCCGTTCAGCGTCCCGATCGAGATCGCTTCGAGCGGCGTGAAACCGGCTTCGACGAGCAGCTCGATCTGGCGCTGGTCGGCGTAGCCCGGCACGACGCCGCCCGAGCCGGTCGGATCGGTACCGGCCGTGAGCAGGCCCCCCGCCGTCACGAACGCGCGCTCGAGCCGCATCGCCTTCGGAAACAGCGTCGTGTAGACGGACTGCTGATTCTGCGCGACGCGCTCGAACGCCCGCTGGAAGCTTTCCTTCAACTGCGGCGTGAGGACATCGAGGCCGGGTGGCATCGGCCGCCCGCGCGTGAACGTCTCGAACACGGTGAGGGTCGAGGTCAGCGCCACCTGTTTGTCGACGAGCTTCTTGACCAGCGCCTTGAACGGCTCGCCGTTCTCATCGAGCGCCGCAATCGTCTGCTGACCGCGTGCCTGGCCGGGACACACATCCGGCTGCTTGTCGGCGACGAAATCGGTCGCCGGAAAGAATCCGTGTTCGAGGTTGTCGATCCCGAGATCCGCCGCCTCGCCGTACGTCACCGAACACAGGTGCCCGGTGATCTTGAGCCCGCGCTTGTGCCCCTCGTCGATCGCCGCCTTGAGCCCCTCGCGCGAGATCTGCGTGTACGCCTTCAGGGAGGTGGCCCCCTGCCCCGCCCAGTAGGCGACGTGCGTGCGCGCGTCTTCCGCGGTGTTCAGCCCGTGCATCTGCAGGAAGGTGCTCGGACCGTTCACGTACGGCGCGGTCGCATCGATGGCGGGGCCCGGCAGCTCACCGGCGGCAATGCGGTGGCTCAGATTGATGTCCATGATGCCGTTCACGTTGCCGGCCGTCCGCATCGTCGTCACGCCGCCGGCGAGGTAGAGGCGCGAAAAGCTGGCGCCCAGCTGGCCGTACACGCCGGGACCGGTCGTGTAATAGAGATGCTCGTGCATCATCACGAGGCCGGGCAGAACGCTTCTGCCGGTGAGATCGACGACGGTCGCGGCGGAGGGCGGCGTAAGACGAGCGGCGTCTCCGAGCTCCGCGATGTTGCCGTCGCGGATGACGATCGTCTGATTGTCGCGGGCAGCTGCGCCGGTGCCGTCGATGACGCGGACGTGCGTCAGCGCGACGACCGGCGCTTCGATTTTCACGAAGGTGTTCGCCGGTTGCGCACCGATCGCGGCGCCGGCCACCACGAGCGCCGCGGTTGTCATCGGAATTCTCACCGAATCACCTCCGCCGCAATCACGCCGAGATCCTCGTGACCGTGCCCGTTCGCAATCGCCTCGTCCATCCGCTGTGCGATCGCCGGCAGCACGGTCATCGGCTGATGCCCCGCCGCGTCGAGCATCAGGCGCATGTCCTTCCGCGCCATCGTCAGCTCGAAGCTCGCGCTGAAATCGCCGCGCGCCATCTTTTCGCCGCGCGACCTGATCACGCCGCCGGGTTGAAACTTCGTGAAGATCGCGAGCGCGTCGGCGGGAGCGATGCCGAGACCCTTCGCCATGGCGAACACATCGGCAACGCCGGCGGCGATGACGAACAGCATCGAGTTGCCGAAGATCTTGTAGGCCGCGGCGAGGTCGGGCTGTTCGCCGACGTACCACACCTCGCCCGTCATCTTCTCCAGCGCACCGCGGACCTCGTCGAACACTGCACGGGGGCCGGACACGAGTATGATGCCGGCGCCATCGCGCGCCATCTGCGGTGACATGAACACCGGCGCGTGAATGAATTTCACGCCGCCCTCGTTCAGCCGCTGGACACGCGCCTTCGTGCCGCGCGGCGATGTCGTCGAATGGTCGACGACGATCGCGCCAGGTGTCAGGCGCGGCGTCACGCTGCCGAGGATGTCGTCGACGACCCCGTCGTCGGGCAGCGTCATGTGCACGCGCTCCGCGCCGGCCGCGGCGTCGCCTGGCGAGGCGGCGACGCCTGCACCGAGCGCTTCGAGCGCGCGCGCCTTCGCCTCGGTGCGGTTCCACACCGTCAGCGAGTCGCCGCGGCGCACCATCCGTTCGACCATCGCGCTACCGAGCAGTCCGGTTCCGATAAACCCCACAGTCGCCATCGTACGCCTCCGCATAGAATCTACTCCAGTGCGTCATCGATGCGTTCGCGCCCTGCTGGCCGCCGCGTTCGTGTGCCTCGATCCTGGCGGCGGGCCTGACCTCGGACACTACCTACGTTTTGACCCTGGTCGTGACCTGCTTCACGCCGCCGAGCCGCGCGTGCTGCGCTGGGCGGGCGACCCCGAGGGGGGCGCGCCCTTCGTCGAAGCCGACCCGTCGCGTCCCGATCGCGTCGTCGGCTTCGATGTCGAGGTTGCCGATCTGTTCGCCCGCGGTCTCGGCCGCACGCCGGAGTTTCTGAACGTCGAGTACAAGTCCATCGATCAGAGCATCGCGCGCGGCGACGCGGACATCGGCATGAGCGGCATCGAAGACACGCCCGCCCGACGCGCCACGCTCGCGGTGACGATCCCGTATTACGAGTTCCGAGAAGTGCTCAGCGTGCGCGACGCCGACGCCGCTCGAATTCGATCCCTCGCGGATCTGCGGGGCAAGACCGTCGGCACGCTCGGCGGAACGATCGCGTACGAAATCCTGCTGCGCGCGCAGCGCGAGCACGGCCTCCGCGCGGTGTCGTACGACGATGACGTGCACCCGTACAGCGACCTGCTGATCGGACGCGTCGACGCCGTCCTGCTCGACAACGTCCTCGCCGAGCGGCGGCATCGAACGATGAAAGGGCTCACGATTCTGCCCCAGACCGTCGCGGTCGGCCATTACGTCGGCCTCCTCTCGGCGCAGAGCGCGCCGCTGCGCGACAGCCTGAACGAGATCCTCCGCACCTCGATGCGCGACGGCACGCTCGAGCGCATCTTCCGCAAATGGGACGTCTGGAACGACGATCAGCCGCAGCTCTATGCACGGCTGCTCGCCGGCGAGCCGGTGCCCGCCGTCACGGGCCTGGACGCGTCGGCCAATGTGGCGACGATGACGAGGTGGGAAGCCGCGAGGCGGTACTTCCCGTCACTCCTGCGCGCCTCCGCGATCACCATCATCCTCTCGTGCCTCTCGATGGGGCTCGCGGTCGCCATCGGCGTGCTGATCGCGACGGGCCGCGTGTACGCCGGCCGGCCTGCGCAGGCGGCGCTGACCGCGTACGTCGAGCTGATCCGCGGGACGCCGATCCTGCTGCAGCTGTTCGTGCTGTATTACGGGCTGGCGGCCGCGATCCGGCTGCCGGCGTTCGTCGCCGCGCTGCTCGGCCTCGCGTTGAACTACGCGGCGTACGAGAGCGAGATCTACCGGTCTGCGCTCGAAGCGATCCCGGTCGGCCAGCTCGAAGCCGCACGGACGCTCGGCCTGAGCGAGCGGCAGGTGTTGACGCTCGTTCGCGCTCCGCAAGCGTTCCGGCTGGCGCTGGCGCCGATGACGAACGACTTCGTCGCGCTGTTGAAGGATTCCTCGCTCGTGTCGGTGCTGACGGTGCTCGAGCTCACCAAGCAGACCCAGATCTTCGCGACGAACCTGGGCAGCTGGGTCATTCCGGGTACGCTGTGCGCGGCGCTGTATCTCGCGATGTCGCTGCCGCTCGCAGCGTTTGCGCGGCGGCTCGAGCAGCGCTGGAGGACCGTTCGGCCGTAGCGGACATGAACGACACCGTTCTCGATGTCTCTGATCTTCACCTCCACCGGGGCGCCCGCCCGGTCCTCGCTGGAGTGAGCCTCGACGTGCGGCGCAGTGAGCTCGTCGCGGTGATGGGACCGTCCGGCTCGGGAAAGACGACGATTCTGCGCGCGATCGCCGGCCTCGAACGATTTCAGGCGGGCCGCATCACCGTCGACGGCATCGCGCTCGCCGGCGGCGCCGCCATTCCGGCGCCGACGCTGCGGGAGCTTCGCCGCAAGGTCGGCATGGTGTTTCAGTTCCATTGCCTGTTCGAGCATCTGTCGGCGATCGACAACGTCTGCCTCGCGCCGGTGCATGCGTACGGCGTGTCGCCGGCGCGCGCCAGCCAACGCGCCCTCCAACTCCTGGCGGCGTTCGGCGTCGAGCATCGCGCCATGGCAATGCCAAGCCAGCTGTCGGGGGGGGAAGCGCAGCGCGTCGCCATCGCCCGCGCTCTCGCTGTCGATCCGCCGCTGCTCCTGATGGATGAGCCGACGGCGTCGCTCGACCCCGAACGGCGCGCCGAGCTCGGCGCGCTGCTGAACGGCCTGCGGCGTCAGGGGCGTACGCTCGTCATCGCGACCCACGACGAGGATTTCGTGCAGGAGTGGACGACGCGGGTCGTGCGATTGCGAGACGGTGTCATCGAGCCCGCGCCACGGTCCGCCTGAGGCCGGACGTTACGTCCGGTACAACGGGTCCGGGTGAAGCCGGACACCACGTACCGACAAACGGTCCGGCTCTCTGAAGCCGGACACTATGAACGGGACGTACTGCGCGCTCTACGGTCATTCACCAGCGTACGTGGCATCCGCCGCCTTCAGGCGGACGGTGGAAAGCGCGTCGAAGACGGCGCGCGCGATCAGGTCGTACCCCTTCGCATCCGTGTGCCAGTCGTCGGCCTGCATGTACAAACGGCCGAACGTTTCGATCGGCAAATACACCGGGCGGCCATCGCTCGACGCCGGGACGACCACGCTCCGCAGGTGCGGGATGTCGAGCCCTTCCCATCGGCCTCTAGCGCCGCTGTTCGTGTACACGTAGGAGAGATGCGTTCCCGGCGTGAACGCCGCGCGAAGGCTCCAGACGCCGTCGCCCGCACGCTCATCACCGCCGCTCCCATCGTCGTGCATCAGCACGGCGTTCGGCACGAGATCGCCCAGCTGCGGATCGGTGCCGACTATCGACATTGCACCCGGCACCGTGACGGTCCCGCGCGCGACGCGGAAGACCACGGACGTCATGGGGAGTGGGCCAGACAGGACGGGTGGAACGGCCCCGACCTGATCTGCTCCCGCCAAGCCGAGGCGTGCTTCGAGGTCGCGCTCCATCTTCCCGCGGGCGTCGGCGACGATGCGCAGGCTGTCGACGAGCGGTACGCGGGTGTCCGTCGAAATCTTCTGCAGGATCGGCCGATACGGGCTTTCGGGCCACAGCTCGTTGTCCAGCAGCACGACGCGGGCGCCTTGCTTCTGTGCGAGGCGGACCATCTCGCGCATGTTCTGCTCGTAATCCTGCGGCGATACCCGAACGTACGGCTCAATCGCGTCGTAGTCCACGTGCCCCGAGCCTCTCGCGAGGGCCTGCTCGCGCAGGTAGTCGCCTGTGGACCTGGGATGGAACCTGAGCGTCAGCGCGAAGTAATTCAGCAGCTTGTAGAACTCGAGGTCCTTCGCGCGCTCGGCGACGCGCGTCGCAAGGCGCGGCGGCGTCGTCGTCACCATGTCGCGATCGCGATAGCCGGCGACCTCCGAATCGTTCATGCCGAATCCGATCGCGACGATGTCGGGATGCAGATCCAGCACGCGCGCGTTCAGGAGCTGCAGACCCTGAAACGACGAGTACCCGAGCACGCCGACGTTCAGCACCTCGGCGGGCATCCCGGGGCGTGCCTCGCGCCAGCGCGCGGCGAGGCGGCTTGGGTACGTCAGGTCCTGATCGACGTTCATGCCGAAGGTCCATGAATCGCCGACGCAGACGACGCGGACGGTCGATGAAGGCTTCGCGTTCGAAAACTCGCCGCTGCGGTACCCCTCGGAGTTCAGCGCGATGGTCCACGTCGGATTGTCGTGAAACTCGGGCGGCAGCGTCGGGACGAAGCGCCGGAGCAGCGCCGTCCGGTCCGCCTCGCTGCGCGCGGGGCTGAAGATGTCGACGTAAGTGCGATGCACGTTCGGCAGGTTGCGCCAGATGAGCCGATCGTCGGGCGCCAGGATCATCAGGCGATCGAGCCACGGTGGAATCGGCCCGTACTGATCGCCGACCGAATACGGCAGCGGCACGAGCCGCACCATCGAGCTGCGGACGGCGTACGCGGCGCGCAGGCCGGCCTCGGCGACCGCCAGGAAGATGATCGTGGTGATGAGGCTTTTGAGAACGCCCTTCAGCACGGAGCCGGATCTTACTCTGTCCGGACGTTCAGCGCAGAGACCGCGTGACGTCGTTCATCGCGGCGAGCTCCTGGCGGCCGCGCGCGTGCGTGCCTTCCGGCTTTGCGGCTTCGCCGCCGGCGCGGCGGCGTAGAACGCCGAGATATGCCTGCGATCACCGTTGCCCTTTGCTCCTGCGCTTTGCGCTGTTGGCCTCAACCCTTCCAGCGCGCAGCGGCGCCCCTCACGTCAACGTGCACGAAGGGCGGGTGCGCCGCGTTTGCCGGATAGAACCCCATGCCGCCCTGGAATCGCTTGTATTCCGGCCCCGTCAGCATCTTGTCGATTTCGTCGTACAGGAACTTCGCGTCCCGAATGTCGATGCGGCCGTCGCGATTGAGATCCTCCATCCGGTCCGTCTTCTTCGGATCGATGTAGAGGTCCGCCGCGCCGCCCCACTGGTGCATGCTGTAGCGCACGTCGCCGATGGCGTGGTTGTAGTACGGCGTGCGATACGCGCTCATGATGTGCAGGGTGTCCGTCTTGAAGCCCATCGTGTTGACGCGCTCCAGCACCGCTTCGAGCATCAGCGGAAGCCGTTCCTTGAGCACGACGTACTTCGGAAAACTCCTGGTCATGTCTTCCTTGCACAGGAACTGCTTCAACGTGAAGTGCGGCGAGACCCTCGTGTCCTGATTCTCCTTCGTCACCTCGATGAAGCCCGGCGGCCGCACGTAGATCGGATTCCCCTTCGGAGTTGAGGGTGGATACTGCCCGATGCGGTAGCCGTTGAGCATCCCATTCCTCACCTCGGTGGTGGGGACCATCACGAAGGCGTGCGCGGCGATCGTATCTTTCTTGCCCGGACCTTGAAACGTCACCAGATAGGCGCCGGGTCGCTCAGGCGCGGTCCACTTCCACTGGCGGAGCCCCTGCTGAACCAGCGTCCCGTGGTCGGTGACGCCCGTGTAGTCGCCGGGCGGACCTCCGATCGCGTCGAAGATGACGGCGCTGCCGGGCATGACCATCACAGCCGTGTCGTGATACGCGGACGTCTCGCCGTGGAAGGTGATCGCGAAGGACGCGGTCCTGGTGTCGAACGTCTCGGCACTGCGCGCCTCCGACGCCGCGAGCGCGCACAACGCGAACACGGTCGCCTGCACGGCCCCGGCGCTCATTGACCGTTGGTGACCGCGGTGTGCCGGCGATCGAGACCGTACACGTCCGGCACTGTCTGCAGTGCCCCGTTCTGTTCCCGGGCCGTGAAGTACACGAGATAGAGTTGGTGTCTCACATTCAGATGGGGTGCAAAGCGGATGCCCTTGCAGCTCAGCGGCGCGTTGACAGCCGTGGCGAAAGTCCGTGAGGGCTGCAACAGTCCGTGACGGTTGACAGAGGACAGCCCAGCCGCGTCTTGGTGGTCAATTCAAATAACCTCCCCCGACGGCTGGCGGACGGGAAACCGATCGCCGACGAGGGCGTCGTAGACCCATCCGCCAAGCACGCCGCCCACGCACGGCGCCACGACGGGGACCCACCACCACATGTTGCCGGCGCGGAAGACCTCGCCGCCCCAGCCGGCCACGAACGTGAACAGCCGCGGACCGAAGTCACGCGCGGGGTTGATCGCGTAGCCCGAGTTGAAACCGAACGTCGCGCCAATCAGCAGGACCAGCAACCCGACGACCACAGGCGCGAGTCCGGCGGGGGCCGGCGAGTTCCGGCTGTCGGTGATGCCGAAGATGCCGGCGACCAGCAGCGCCGTGCCGACCACCTGATCGATGAAGCCGCCCGGAAACGTGCTGAGAAACGGCTGGGGGTAAGTCGCCCAGATCCCGGCGGTCCCCTGTGCCCCCAGGACGTGCCGCACGCCGCCGTCGAACGCCGTCAGCGCTTCGTGGTACGTGACGAACACCACGGCGGACGCGACGAACGCGCCTGCGATCTGCGCGAGCGCATACGGCAGCACCTTGCCCCACGGGAAATGGCGATGCGCGGCGAGCGCCAGCGTCACGGCCGGGTTCAGGTGCGCCCCCGTGACTCCCGCCGACACGTAGCATCCCATCGTCACCGCCAGGCCCCATGCGATGTTGATCGACAGAAAGCCGCCCGCGGTGCCCCTGCTCAACACGACCTGGGCGACGACGCCAACGCCGAAGACGATCAGGATGAAGGTGCCGAAGAATTCGGCCAGCAACTCGCGCGAATAGCCTCGGGACATAGGAACCGGTCCTCCCACACGTGCTCGACGCCAACGCTCCCGCGTCGGTTCAAAGCACTCTACCGCGTCAGTTCGAACTGCCTGCGCCGCATTGTATAGTGGCGCGCCATGTCCTATATCCTCGCGCTCGATCAAGGCACGACCAGCTCCCGGGCCATCGTGTTCGACCACGACGGCGCCATCCGCTCGGTGGCGCAGAAGGAATTCACGCAGATCTTCCCCGTGGCCGGATGGGTCGAGCATGACCCTGGGGAAATCTGGGCCTCGCAGATCGGCGTCGCCGCGGAGGCGCTCGGCCGCGCGCACGTGCGGCCGGCGGAGATCGCCGCCGTCGGCATCACCAACCAGCGCGAGACGACGATCGTGTGGGACCGCGAGACCGGCGAGCCGGTGCACAACGCCATCGTCTGGCAGGATCGGCGCACCGCCGATTACTGCGAGCGGCTCAAGGCCGAAGGCGCGGGCGAGACGATCCAGGCGAAGACCGGCCTGCTCGTCGACGCCTACTTTTCCGCGAGCAAGATCCGCTGGATTCTCGACAACGTGTCGGGAGCGCGCGCCCGTGCGGACGCGGGCAAGCTGGCGTTCGGTACCGTCGACGCGTGGCTCGTCTGGAAGCTCACGAATCACGCGCGCCACATCACCGACGTGAGCAACGCGTCGCGGACGATGCTGTTCAACATCCACACGCTGAAGTGGGACGACGAATTGCTCCGCATCTTCGGGGTTCCGGCGAGCATGCTGCCGGAGGTGAGATCGTCGAGCGAAAAGTACGGCGAGGTTTCGACGAGGCTGGGGATCGAGAGCGCCCCGATCGCCGGCATCGCCGGAGATCAGCAGGCGGCGCTCTTCGGGCAGATGTGCCGGCAGCCTGGCATGTCGAAGAACACGTACGGCACCGGCTGCTTCCTGCTGCAGAACATCGGCACGACACCGACACGCTCGAAGCAGCAGCTCGTCACAACGGTCGCCTGGCAGATCGGCGCGCGCACCGAGTATGCGTTCGAAGGCAGCGTCTTCATCGGCGGCGCGGTGGTGCAATGGATTCGCGACGGCCTGGGCTTCGTGCGCACGGCGCCCGAGATCGAGGCGCTCGCCGCGAGCGTCAGCGACAACGGCGGCGTCTATCTGGTGCCGGCGTTCGCCGGCCTCGGCGCGCCGCACTGGGATCCGTACGCGCGCGGCACCATCGTCGGCATCACGCGCGGCACGAAGGCGGCGCACATCGCGCGCGCGGCGCTCGAGAGCATCGCGTATCAGGTCGCCGATCTGCTGGACGCGATGGCGGCCGACGCCGGCATCGCGCTGACCGAGCTGCGCGTCGACGGCGGCGCGGCGACCAACGACATGCTGATGCAGTTTCAGGCCGACCTGCTCGGTGTGCCGGTGGTGCGTCCGGCGGTGACCGAGACGACGGCGCTCGGCGCCGCCTACCTTGCAGGCCTCGCTGTCGGCTACTGGCCGTCGGTCGACGCAATCACCGGCCAGTGGAAGGTCGATCGCCGGTTCGAGCCGGCGATGCCGCGCGCGGCGGCCACGGCGCGGCGCGAGCGTTGGTCAGCGGCGCTTGCGCGGTCGAAAGGTTGGGAGAGGCAGACATAGAAATGGCTGATCGCTGATGGCTGATCGCTGATGGCTGATGGCTGATTGCGTACAATCGTCAATCAATCTGCAATCTGCAATCTGCAATCATCAATCTCTACGTCTACCCCTTCGCTGCGGGAAGCGGGGCTGGCCGAAGTCGGCCTCCTCGGCGCGCGGCGGATGGCTGTCGACGAGGTCGGCGTAACCAGCGATGATGAGCAGCGATGCCAACCGGGCCGGCACGACATACTTCTGGCCGACGTGGAAGTGCGACAGGTCGAACTCATCGAATGCTCCAAGTGGAGGGGCAGCTGTCAGCTGGATTCGAAGCGCAAGCTCGAGCGTATTGTTTTCGGTCAAGAAACTGCCTCAGCCGGTGATTAATGCTAGACAAAAGCAAGATGCTTGCCTTATTTGGGCTCGCGCTCCTTATGGGCAATCGCACGTGGACCAGCAGACCAGCAGCGCCGGAATTCGACCAGCAGAAGGTTGCGGGCGCTTTGCGCTGGCGCGCGATCGGACCATTTCGCGGCGGGCGGACCAAGGCCATTACCGGCGTCCCGGGCGCGCCGAATGTCTTCTACATCGGCGCGGTGAACGGCGGCGTCTGGAAGACCACCGATTTCGGCCGCACATGGCTGCCGACCTTCGACGATCAGCCGACCGGCTCGATCGGCGCGATTGCCGTTGCGCCTTCCGATCCGAACATCGTCTACGCCGGCAGCGGCGAAGGGCTCGCGCGGCCGGACCTGTCGGTGGGTGACGGCATCTACAAATCGATCGACGCCGGCAAGACCTGGACGCACCTCGGCCTGCGCGATGGTCAGCAGATCCCGTACATCATCGTCGATCCGAACAACGCGAATCGGTTGTTCGTAGCGGTGCTCGGACACCCGTACGGGCCGAACGACGAGCGCGGCGTGTATCGATCCACCGACGGCGGCCGCTCGTTCCAGAAGGTCCTGTCGAAGGACGAGAACACCGGCGCGTCGGATCTGGAGTTCGATCCGCGCAATCCCGAGATTGTTTACGCGTGCCTCTGGGAACAGCGGCAGGGACCGTGGGAAAACGGCGCGTGGGCCGGCACCAATGGCGGCATCTTCAAGTCGACCGACGGCGGCGACCACTGGCGGCCGCTCACCAATGGTCTGCCGGGCGGTGACGGTGATGGAATTGTTCAGGCGGACATCGCGATCGCGCCGAGCGATCCGAATCGGATTTACGCAACCGTCGCCAACCCGCGCACCGTCGGGATCTACCGATCCGACGACGCCGGCGAGCACTGGATGCGCATCACTGCCGACGCGCGGCCTGCGGGCCGCATCGGCGGCGGCGATTTGCCGGTCCCGGCGGTCGATCCGAAGAACCCGGACACGGTCATCATCGCGAGCACCGTCAGCTACCGGTCGAAGGACGGCGGAAGGAGCTGGGTGGCGCTGCGCGGCGCGCCCGGCGGCGACGACTATCAGCGCCCCTGGATCAACCCGGATAACCCGAACATCATTGCGATGGCGAGCGACCAGGGCGCGATCGTCAGCGTGAACGGCGGCGAGACCTGGAGCACCTGGTACAACCAGCCCACCTCGCAGATGTATCACGTGAATGCCGACAACGCGTTTCCCTATCACGTGTGTGGCGGGCAGCAGGAAAGCGGCTCGGCCTGCGTGGCGAGCCGCGGCAACGACGGGATGATCACGTTCCGCGAGTGGCATCCGGTCGGCGTCGAGGAGTACGGCTACGCCGTGCCCGATCCGCTGAACAGCGACATCATCTACGGCGGCAAGGTCACGCGCTACAACCGCACGATCAGTCAAGTCCAGAACGTGGCGCCGACGCCGGTTCGGCCGGCCGACTTCCGGACGCTGCGGACGGCCCCGGTCGTCTTCTCCACCGTCGATCCGCACGTGATGTACTTCGCGTCGAACACGCTCTGGAAAACGACGACCGGCGGCCGGAGCTGGCAGCAGATCAGCCCTGATCTGACGCGGAAGATGTGGGAGGCCCCCGCGACGATCGGCAAGTACCGCGCGGCCGAGACCGCGAGGCCGACGCAGCGCGGCGTCATCTATACGGTCGCGCCGTCGCCGCTCGACGTGAACCGCATCTGGGTCGGGACCGACGACGGGTTGATCCAGGTCACGACGGACGGCGGCGTGACCTGGCGCGATGTGACGCCGCCCGACATGAAGCCGTGGATGAAAGTGTCCATCATGGACGCCGGCCGCTTCGACGCGCAGACAGCCTATGCCGCGATCAACACGCTGCGTCTCGACGACCTGCGCCCGCATATCTACCGTACGCGCGACGGCGGCCGGTCGTGGACGCCCATCGTCAACGGTCTGCCCGACGGGGCGCCGGTCGACGCCGTCCGCGAAGATCCGAAACGCAGGGGGCTGCTCTTTGCCGGCACCGAGCACGAGGTCCACGTGTCGTTCGACGACGGGGAGCAGTGGCAGTCGCTGCGGCTGAACATGCCGGCGACGTCGATCCGCGACGTCATCGTGAAAGACGACGACCTGATCGCAGGGACGCACGGGCGCGGCATCTGGATCCTCGACGACATCACACCGTTACGGCAGATTGGGGGACGAGAGTCGGTCGGCGCTGGATCGGGCCAAGCCGACTCCCGCCCCCCTTTCCTGTTTCGACCACAGGTCGCCTATCGCGTGCGCCAGAACACGAACACCGACACGCCGATTCCGCCCGACGAGGCGAGCGGACAGAATCCACCCGACGGCGCGATCATCAACTACATGCTCGCGTCTCCCGCGTCTGGTCCCGTCACGCTGGAGATTCTCGATGCGGCGGGCGCGCGGGTGCGACACTACTCGAGCGACGATCCGATCGAGCGCCCCGACCCGGCGACGGCGCCGGTCCCGGTGTACTGGTATCGCCCGCCGCAGTCGCTGTCGGGCGCAGCCGGGATGCACCGCTTCCTGTGGGATCTCCACTATCAGCCGCTGCGGAGCGGCGGCGGCGGACGCGGTGGCCTGCCGATTGCGGCAGTGCCGCACGACACGCCGCCGGCGCCGAGCTCGCCCTGGGCCGCGCCCGGCCAATACACCGTGAAGCTCACGGTGAACGGCACGAGCCATATCCAGCCGCTGACGCTGAAATTGGATCCGCGTGTGAAGACGCCGGCGATCGGCCTGGCGCAGCAGTTCACGCTGTCCAAACAGCTGTACGACGGCCTGCTCGCGGTGCAGACGGCGCAGGACGAGATCCGCGCGATGCGCGAACGTGCCGGACGCCGGAGGGCGAGCCTTTCAGGCGAGCCGACCCGCTCGGCTGAAAGCCTCGCGCTCCAAACGCTGGAGCAGAAGGTGACCGCGCTCGAAGGGCAGCCCGCGGCCGGATTCGGCGGCGGACGTGGAGGCGCGCTCGAGGGGCCGGACACGCTGTCGAACATCACGGGCGGATTGAATCAGCTGATGGGTCTGCTCCAGGGGGCCGACGCCACGCCGACGACCCAACTCGTGACGGCGGTCGGCCAGCGGCGCGCGGCGCTCAACAAGCTGCTCGCGCGGTGGAGCGCGCTCAAGACAGAAGCGCGTTCGTTGAATCTCGTTATCGAGTAGAAGCGGTTGCGCAATTCTCCACGCTTAACCGCGGAGATCGCCGAGGGACGGCAAGGCCCCGCTCGCAGCCATCCGAGCCGCTGCACGTGCAGTGTTGTTCGAAAGTCCTCGAGAATCAAGGCATCGTGCGTCCCGGCACCCTGCTCTTTGACCGGCTTGGCTGTGGGCCGCGTGTGGACCTGGGTCCCATCGCGACCGACGCCGGAAGAGACCTGGCCGGAAACGTGGCAACTCTCCTGCCGTGACGTGAATCGATTGGAGATGGGAACGCGTGCAAAACCTGACGCGGTTGGCCGCGGGCGCTCGCGGCGCACTCGGCGCTCGGCCCTCACAACCGGTCGAACGGACTCCGAACTCCAAGCCCGCCACGGGCTTAACAGCCCGTGGCGAAAGTCTGGCTGCATTCGACGGGCGATGCATCCCCGCTGGCTGCGTTGCTCCTCGCTCAAATACTCCCGGTATTCTCGGTCGTCGCGCCTTGCCATCGGGGCGCCTCGCCCGTCTCGGTGCGACGCCAGACTTTCGCCACGGGCTGTTAAACCGCGAAGATCGCAGAATTCGCAAAGGATTGCTTTCTCCGCGTGCTCAGCGCGCTCGGCGGTTCAACGTCGCTTTGGAATCTGATTTCAGCCGACGGATTCCTTTTTCAATAAGCGCGCGATCAGGCCGAGCAGCACGATGACGGCCAGGGCGAGCGCCCCCCAGAACAGGCGCGGCGAGACAATGCTCGCCGTCGTCTTGCCGGGCGCGACCGGCCGCTCCGGATCCAGGGCGACGTCGGCCGCCGGCGCGCCAAGCACCTGCGGCGCAAGGAGCGCCAGGTCGTACTGCGGCCGCTCCAGATCGGTGCGGCCGTACGCAACGCGCAGGTGCGCGCCCGTGCCGCGGAACAGCCGGATGCGGTACGCCGGCAGCAAGAGGCGCGCTCCCTCAATCGGCAGCGGCGTGTTATCGCCTTCGTCCACAATCACGAGCGCCTCGGTCGCCCGCAGCTGGCGCACCGGCAGCGTGAGCGGTGTCGCCGGTTTGTCCTGATCGGCGTGGACCCAGCGCGTCGTCGCGATCGTGTCGAGCGATGCGTCGCGGCGGCGATCGCGGTCGGGCTCGCGCTCCTCGGCCAGGCTCACGGTCCGCTCGAACACGCGCGCCGAAGTCGTGAGCACGAGGCGCGCTTCTGGTAGGCCGTCCACCGGATATTTCACCCGGAACACGCTGCGGCCCGATCGGGCCGGCGGCAGCGTCTGCGGCGCCTTCGCCAGCCGCTCGATCGTGACATCGAGCGACAGCGGCTCCGACGCCTGCTCGACGATGTACGGGATCTGCCGGTCGGCGTTGTCGACAACCCGCAGATCGCCGAACTGGCCGCTGGGTCCGGCGCTATGCGCCAGGACCCCGGCATCCAGGCTGAGAGCGATCAAGCCGGGGCTGCCCTCGGGAACCGTCCGAATGTACCGGAACAAACCTGGATCGACCGTGGCGCCCACGGTCGGCAGCGGAGGCGTCGCGCCGCCCGCGTTCTCCTCGGCGGTTCGTGCGCGCGGCTCGCCCCAGGCTGCATCGGCAACCGACTCGATGCGAATCTGATCGCGAGTGGCTTCGAGGTCGTACCGCGGCGCCGTCAGCGTCGAATTTCCGTACCGCGCCGTCAGCGCGCTGCCGGCCGGCTCGACATAGATCCAGGGAAGCCCGACGAACACCGCCGTCACACCGCGCAGATCGAACGGCGGATTGTCGCCGTCGGCGACGACGAGATCGAGCTGGGACTCGGTGGGCGGTTCCATCGGAATGCGAAGCGCCGAGGCGGTGAGGGCGCCGCGAACCACGCGAGCCAGTGTGATCTGGCCGAGCCGCACGGGCGCGAGCTGGGTTCCCGAAAGCTGCGCCTGGAACACGCCTGCTTCACGCAGGATGTGACCGCCCCCGACGTCGAGATCGAGCGCCGCGATCGGCAAGCGGCCGCCCGGCAGCCGGATGCGGAAGCGGCTGCGACCAGGCTCGCTCGGCCGCCGCTCGAACGCGAGCGGCGCCGTCAACGGCGGAGCCGGCGGCGTGTTGTGAGCGATGGTGCCCGCGAAGACGGCCGGCGGTCGCGGCAGCCGCCCGCTGTTGGTGTCGTCCCACGTGATACGCAGATAGCGGAACGAGCCGGGCGCGAACCGGAGCTCGGTCTGCAGCAGCGATTCATCGGGCAGATCGAACAGCGTCCCTTCGGACACGAGCACTGTCCAGTGCTCGCGATCGCCGCTCGCTTCGAGCTTGACGCGCTTGAGGAAGGGCGGGCGCAGGCCGTCGATTCGAAACCGGTCGATCAGCGTCAGCTCGCCGAGGTCGGCCTCGAAGCCGCTGGTTTTTGCCGTGTCGGTGTCGACGGACGCGACAGGCAGCATGACGGCTGCCTTGTAGGTCGGCTCGGGCGGCGTGTACCCCATCAACAGATAGCCGACCTCCGCGCCGCTCGCGTCGTACAGCCGAAGATCCCGGAGCCCATCCTCGAGCCCGACGAACACGCGATCCGTTTTCGGGTCGCGGGTGCGGGCGATCACGCGAAACGGGGCGGCGCCCACGAGGAGCGGCACGTCGATCGCAAGGCGCCGCGGTCCCGGCCCGCCGACGACGATCGGACGCTCGTATCGAAACGCCGACGGCGTCGCCGACTGCTGACCCGACAGCGTAACGGCACAGAACGCGGCGATCAGAAGGCCGCACCATAGTGCCGCGTCTCCGTGAGTCGTTGCGTAACAGCCCGTGGTGAAAGTCTGGCGTCGCACCGAGACGGGCGAGGCGCCCCGATGGCAAGGCGCGACGACCGAGAATACCGGGAGTATTTGAGCGAGGAGCAACGCAGCCAGCGGGGTCCCCAGCGCGGCAGCCGCGTTGGGGTGGAGCGGGGTCCCCAGCGCGGCAGCCGCGTTGGGGTGGAGCGGGGTCGCTAACGCGGCAGCCGCGTTGGGGTGGAGCGGGGATGCATCGCCCGTCGAATGCAGCCAGACTTTCGCCGCGGGCTGGTAAGTCCCGGGGCGCGGCGCTGTCGCCCGGAAATCCTCTGACGAATCACGGGGACGGGACGCTGGCGCGCGCGTGCTCATGGCTGATCCTTCGAACCCTGCAACACGTACTTCTGTAATGCAAGCGCGACGAGCGACAGTGACACGGCGAGCCCAACGAGCGAGACGACGCGATACAGGCCGCCGAGCGACCCCATGTCGTAGAGAAACGCCTTGCAGGCCGTGACCGCGATCAGCGCGACCGCCGCGACGCGGCCAGGACGATTGTGCAGATAGATGCAGGCGGTGAGCAACAGCATCCCGAACAACAGCCATCCGATCGTGTAGGTGAGGTCCTGTGCGAGCGTCACGCCAAATCGGAACGTGATCTCGCGGCCCGTCGCGTAGAAATCGGCGATCTCGATGTTCAACAGGAGGAACAGCACGATCACGCCGGCCGCGGGCAGCAGCGCCGATGCCCGGGGCAGCGCATCGGCCAGCCGATCATCAGTGGTGGTGAACAACCGCGCCGCCACGAACATCGCGGCGCCGCAGATCATATACGTGTAGAGGTACCAATTGAAGATGCGCATCCCGCGCGGTTCGTACACCAACACCGCCGGGTTGAACGCCAGCCGCACGAACACGGCCGCCAGCAGCGCGAACGCCCAGTACAGCAGCCCGCGGTGCGGAATGCGGCGGTAGGTCCACGCGAGCGCAGCCCCTTCGAGGGCCCAGCCGATCGTGATCCACTGATGACGCAGTTGCAAAGGAATCGCCACCGTCGCGAACCCGAGCGCCACGCCTGCCACGAGCGCAAGACGTCCGAGATCGCGCGAACCACTGGACTCGATGCGCAGCAGCTCGCGGAGCAGCACTGTCATCACCGCCGCTTCCGCGACGGGGATGGCGCCGACGAACTGGGCGAAGCCACCCTGCAGCAGCGCGGCGCGCCCGGCGAAGAAAAACAACATGCTCCCGGCGATGGCCGTCAGGTACGGATCGCGAGACCCGCGCGCGCGGCGGCCGAGCACGAGCGGAAATGCGGCAAATACCGCGTAGAGCGACACGGCAAGCGCAAACCCCGATCCCCACTCGTCACGCTCGGGATGCGCGTCGTGCCAGGCTGCATCGGCCCACCACGCTGGCAGCACGGCAGCCGGCGCCACCCAGTCCCACTGGCACGACCACGCCACGGCGAAGACCAGCGAGATGTTCACGAGGTGCACGGCAATCACGATGGCCACCGGAAGCGCGGTGTGTGCCGCCGATGCCTCGACGAGGATCAGCTCGGCCATGAACAGCGCCCAGACGGCGCCGGCCGCGGCGCCCAGCCACGAACCGCGGCTCCGCATGACCAGGAGCCACGCGAGGGCGTACGCGGCAACCGTTTCCGCCGCCATGACCATCGTCGGCGCCCACGCGACGTCGGTCACGCGAGACCATGCGAAGACGATGATGGCGGCGGCGATCACGCCGGCCGCGTGCAGGTCGCCGCCGTACACCGCGAGCGACGTGGCGGTCAGCGCGAGCGTGACGACGGCCAGCGCGCCGAACAATGGCCACGGTGGCGTCGACCAGGTCGGATCGATCGCCGTGAAGTACAGGAACAAATGGCCGAGCAGGCCGAGATACGTGCCCTGACGAAAACCAAAGCGCGACGGATGGTAGTCCGATTTGCTCCTGACCTGGCGCTGGGCCCAGGCGTGGCCGACGAGCATGGTGAGCGTCAGGATCACGAGGAACAGCAGCGACGGCAGGATGCCGACCGCCGCCGCGGCGTTCCCCCACCACACGGCCAACACGACCCACGACAGCGCGCCACCGGCCACGGAGAGCGCGGGCAGCTCCCCCGCTGCGCTCTCGATGAAGATGCCGGCGTTCAGGATCGTCAACAAGACCGCGAGGCCCCATAAAGCTGCCGCCGGATGGGGACCGCTCGCGAGGAAGAGCAGCAGCAGAAGGCTGGAGATGAGGACGGCACCGCCGCCCCAGCTGGGATCCATGACGCGGCCCGTTCGGCGCGCGATGATCGGCACACCGAAGTAATACGCGCCGAACGCAGCGTACAACGCAAAGGCGGCGCGGAAGTGCGTGTCGGTCAGATGCGTCGCAGACCACGCCGCTTCCGCAGCCATGCCGAAGAACGCCGCGATGAAATAGAGCGGGAACTGTCCGGTGACGAGGGCGCGCCAGGCGATCAGCACGAGCAGCGCGAAGAGCGGCGCGAAGAGCATCAATGGCGCCTCGGCGGCCGGTTCGATCCGCGCGAGGACGGGAAACACGAACATGAGAATCGGCGCCGCGATGACACTGCGCTCGGCTAGGCCGGTCAGCGGCCGCTTGAAGCGCCGGGCGACGAGGGGCGCAAGCGCGAAGAGAACCACGAAGGCAACCGTGAATGCGATTGCCGTCGTCCACGCGCCGATCGCGTACGAGTTCGCCAGCCAGACGGCGAATACCAGGATGGCGGCGGCGGCGCCAATCGCGTGCGCCAGCTCCTCGCCGCGCGCGATGGTGACCGCCAGCAGCCCGCAGTCGATGATGAGAAGGAAGCCGAACAGCAGCGCGGGCCGCGCGCCGTACGCGGGAACGACCGCGAGGTACGCGGCGAACACGAGCGGCATCAGGGCGGCGGCCAGGCCGGTCAGCTCCACCGAGCGTGGAGTGCCGGCCGGCGGAGCGGGACGTCCGCCGAACATCAGCGCAACGAAACCCATCAACGCGAACACGAGGAAGATCCCCATCGCCAGCGACAGTTGGTTGACCGTGAGAAACTGCACGACCCAGCCCCACTGGTAAATCGTCGTGAAGACGAGGGTCAGGATCGTCAGCATCGACCAGCGCTTGCGCTGCGCCACCCACGCGAGGCCGATGTTCAGCAGCAGCAGGTAGGCAAACAACGGGATCGGCCGGTTCTCGCCGGTCGACAAGAGCACGGGCGTCGCAAAGCCGCCGAGCAGGCCGAGGACCGCGATGAACAGCGAGTCGCGCCGAATCGAGAGCAGCACGGCCACCGCGGTCACGAGTGCCAGCAGGCCGAACGCCGCAATTGCTGGAATCAGGTGCCACAAGGCATGAGCCGCAAAGAAGGTTGCGAAGAGAATGGCGATCGCCGCGGCGTCGAGCGCGTTCGCAGTCACCGGATAGCGCCGCGCGGCCTTCAAGTCACAGGCGACGAGCAGCGCAATGCCCGTCAGCAGGCCGATCGCCACGCGAACCGGCGGAGCCAGCCAGCCGTGGTCGATTGAGTAGCGCAGGAAAAACACCGCGGCCAGAACCAGCGCGATGCCGGCCACCGCCGAAAACATCTTCACGCCGATCAGCTGTTCCCAGTCGAGCCGCTCGATCAGCGCGGGAGGCGGCGCGGGTGGCGGCGGCGCGCGACGCGCAACCGGCGGTGCGATGGGCCTCGGCTGAACGACCGGCGGCACCGGCGGCACCGGCGGCGCCGGCGGCGGGACGGGCGGGACGGGCGCCGCCTGCGCAGGCGGCGGCGGCTCGACGCCGGAGATCGGCGGCGGTGGCGGTGTCACTGGCGGCGATGGAGCTGGCGCCGGAGTCGGGCCCGGCGCCGGAACCACGATCGGCATGACGGGTTGGGCGATCTTCGGCGCGGGTTCCCGCTCGGCAGCCGCCCGTTCCGCAGGCGCTTCCTTGCGCACTTCACGCAGCCGCCTGCTGACCTCGTCGAGCAAACGTTGCTGCTGATCGAGCAACTCCTCGACGGCGTGCAGACGGGCCCGCAGCCGTCCCTGCGACACGAGGCTCACGATGGGCAGAACGAACGGCACGGCGGCCAGCAGGAGGCCGAAGAGGACGAAGGAGATCACGCGTTACAGTACTTCGGCGCGGCGTCCGTTGCCGGACAGCAGATCGCTCGACGATTGCCCGCGACTGCGCTGAATGGCACAATCAGCCGGCACAATCGGAAGATCCTGGAAGGCTTGTCTGTCCTTCTGAACCCTGAAACAGACTGGAGGCGTCATGCGCAAGCGGTTGATCGCGATCGTGCTGCTCTGCCTCGCTGGACTGGCCCCCGGTATCGCGCAACAGCCGCGGCGACCTCCGTCGGCGTTCGCGCCCGAGGGCACGCCGATCGCGCTCGGCCTCGCCGGCTACGCGAAGGTCCTGTGCTCGGCCGTCTTTGTCTCCGGCCGCGAGCCCGCGGAGGCCTTCGAGAACAGCGGCTTCTTCCTGTTTCCCGAAGACCAGCGCCGCGGCGTCACCTTCGACGTCGACCGCGAGAAGAAGCTGGTGCGCATGACGCACGGCGCGGTGACGAGAACCGCGAAGTTCTACGGCGATCAGGGCTGCATCATTCACCCGCAGGATCACGACGGGATTTTCTTCACGCCGGTGCCGGTGAAGACCACCCTGCCCGATGCCGCGTCCCAGCCGTGGCCGATGGGCGACGCACCGTCACGCGACCCGTGGCCGGCCGGAGTCGATCGCGCCCGCATCGCGAAGGCCGTCGATCTCGCGTTCTCGGATCCCGCCGCGCTCACCGCGGCGGTTGTCGTCGTCTACAAGGGCCAGATCGTCGGCGAGCGCTACATGCCGGGAATCACGAAGGACACGCAGCTCGAGAGCTGGTCGATGGGCAAGAGCCTCACTGCCACGCTCTTCGCGCTGCTTGTGAAAGACGGCGTGTTCCGCGTGAACGATCCGGCGCCGGTGCCCGACTGGCAGAAGCCCGGCGACCCGCGCGCCGCGATCCGCATCGCGGATCTGCTGCATATGAGCAGCGGGTTGAAATTCATCGCCGGACAGGATCCCGACTACACGCCCGACAAGGGCTACCCCGATCACACGCTGATCTATACGGGTGCGATCGACGCGTTCAAGCACTCGATGACGCGGCCGCTGCAGTTCCCGCCGAACACCGAGGGCCGGTATCGCAACTCCGATCCGCTGATGGTCGGCTGGCTGATCAAGCAGGCGGTGATCAAACGCGGCGAGCCCTATCTGACCTTCCCGCAGCGCGCGCTGTTCGATCGCATCGGGATAAGGCGTCAGGTGCTCGAGACGGATCCGTACGGGAACTTTCTGCTGAGCGGCTACGACTACGGCACCGCGCGCAACTGGGCGCGGATCGGACTGCTGTACGTCCAGGACGGCATCTGGCAGGGGCAGCGCCTGCTGCCGGAAGGATGGGCGCAGTTTGTGAGCACGCCGGCGCCGGCCTGGAAGCAGCCGGTGTACGGCGGCCTGTTCTGGGTGAACGGCGACGGCGCGTGGCCCATACCCAGGGCCGCGTACTTCGCAAACGGCGCCGGCGGTCAGCGCACGGTGATCATCCCCACGCACGACCTCGTGGTGGTGCGCATGGGGCACCACAAGGGCGACCGCGCCGGCATGAATACGCTGAAGCTCGCGCTCGCGGAGCTGATGACCGCGGTGCCCGCGAGGTAGTCGATGTGGATCCTGATCGCGGTCGGCGCGGGTGTTCTGGCGCTCGCGCACACGGCTCCCGTGCCGTTCCTGTTCGACGCGATCGCCGGCGGCCGAGCCGTCTGGCACATGCCGAAGCGGACGCCGCCGACGATCTACCTCACGTTCGACGATGGGCCGAATCCGGCGACGACGCCGGATCTGCTGGACGTCCTGTCGCGGGAGCGCGTACGCGCGACGTTCTTTCTGATCGACCGGCACATCACCGAGCGTACGGCGCCGCTGGTGCGCCGCATGTTCGCCGACGGGCACTCGGTCGCGCTGCATTCGGCGACGCGGCGGTACATGCTCATGTCGCCGGACGCCTTCGCGCGATCGCTCACCGACGCGGCGGATCACATCGAGCGCGTGGCGGGCAGCCGGTCATGCCCCGCGTTCCGACCGCATGCGGGCTGGCGCAGCTGGGCGATGTACGCGGGGCTGAAACGGATCGATCACCAGCTGGTCGGCTGGGGCTGGATGCTGTGGGACTGGAACTGGTTCCGCGCGCGAACGGCGGACTCGGTGATGAACCGCCTGCGCGATCGCGTCAAAGACGGCGACATCATCGTCATGCACGACGGCGACGAGTCGGCGCCGTTCGAGGACCAGCGGCACACGGTCGACGCGACGGCGCGTCTGATTCCCGACCTGCGCGCCCGGGGCTTCAGCTTCGGGGTCGTGTGCGAGAACGCGGCGAGTCCCCGACGAGTCCCAAGATGAATCCCAGCGCGAATCCCGAATCCCCCAATCCCTAATCCCTAATCCCTAATCCCCAATCCCTATTAAAATGCCCCCCGTGTCCCTGATCGGCCGGACGCTCTCGCACTATCAGATCGTCGAAGAGATCAGCCGCGGCGGCATGGGCGTCGTCTATCGCGCGCTCGACCTGCGCCTGAACCGCGAGGTGGCGCTCAAGGTGCTGCCGCCGGAGCTGATGGCCGACGCCGACAGGCGCCAGCGGTTCGTTCAGGAGGCGCGCGCTGCCTCCGCGCTCGAACATCCGCACATCGCAGTCATCCACGCGATCGACGAAGCCGACGGCGTCAACTTCATCGCGATGGAGCTGGTGCGCGGCGAGAAGTTGAGCGACCTGACCGCGCGCGGCCCGCTGCCGGCGCACCGCGCCCTCGAAATCGCCACCGAGGTCGCCGAAGGGCTCGCGCGCGCGCACGACAAGGGCATCGTCCACCGCGATCTCAAGCCGGCCAACGTGATGCTCACCGAGGACGGGCACGCGAAAATCATCGACTTCGGTCTGGCGAAACTGGTGGATGCGCTCAGCGGCGACTCCGGCGGCCTCACCGTCGTCAAGGCGGAAACCGACCCCGGCATGGTGATGGGGACGGTCACGTACATGTCGCCCGAGCAGGCGCGCGGCGGCAAGGTCGATCATCGCAGCGACGTGTTCAGCTTGGGCGTGCTGCTGCACGAGATGCTGAGTAATGAGTCCCGAATCTCTGTTATTTACGCTCCGCCTTGAGATCGATCCCGAGCTGCTGGCATTTCTTGTAAAGATGACTGCGTTCCAGCCCGAGCGCGCGAGCGGCGTCCGTCACGCGGTGGCCATGCGCGTTCAATTCCGCCAGCACCACCTCACGCTCGAACGCCGTCACCCGATCGGCAAGCGAGCCGTTGCCCGCGGCCGGCCCCGCGATTGAGGACCGCCCCGACAACACCTGACCGACGGTCGCGCCATCGACGGCATCGTCGGTCAGCAACAGCAGGCGTTCGACGACGTTGCGCAGCTCGCGCACGTTGCCGGGCCAGGCGTAACGAACCAGCTGCTCCACGGCCTCCGGCGTGAAGCCGCGCGGCTTCCACCCGTTCTGCTCGGCGACGCGCGCCGCAAAGTGATCCGCGAGGAGCGGGATGTCGTCCGGCCGCTGTCGCAGCGGCGGCACGACGATGGGGAACACGTAGATCCGGTGGTAGAGATCCTCGCGGAACGTGCTTTTCCTGACGAGGGCCTCGAGATCGCGGTGGGTCGCCACGATCACGCGCGTATTGACGACGATCGGCCGCTCGCCGCCAATCCGCTCGAGCTCGCCTTCCTGCAGAAGGCGGAGCAGCTTGGCCTGCATCGCGGCCGGCATATCGCCAATCTCGTCGAGAAACAACGTGCCGCCGTGGGCCTGCTCGAACTTGCCGAGATGCCGTGAGGCCGCGCCGGTGAAAGCGCCTTTCTCGTGGCCGAAGAGCTCGGACTCGATCAGCTCCGACGGCACCGCGGCGCAGTTCACGGTGACGAACGGGCGGTCGTGGCGCGGGCTGGCGTCGTGGACGGCGCGCGCGACGAGCTCCTTGCCGGTGCCGGTCTCGCCGAGGATGCACACGCGCGTTTCGCTCTGGGCCACGCGATCGACCTGCGCCATGACGCGGCGCATCGCGTCGCTCTTCCAGACGATCTCGTGACGGCCCACGCGCCGCCGCAGCTGCCGGTTCTCCTCCTCCAAACGCGCCAGCCGGAGCGCGTTCTCGACCGTGAGCAGCAGCTTGTCCGCCGAGACCGGCTTCTCGAGGAAGTCGACGGCGCCCAGGCGCGTGGCGCGGACGGCCATGTCGATCGTCGCCTGGCCCGAGATCATGATGACCGGCGTCGTCACGCCGATGTCGCGCATCTCGGCGAGCATCGACAGCCCGTCTTTCCCCGGCATCACGACGTCGGAGCAGACGAGATCGAAGTGCTCGTGCCGAAGCAGCGACACGGCGCGGGCCGCATGGTCGCAGACGACCGCGTCGTAGCCGGCCAGGCGGAACGCGCGCGACAGCGACGCCAGCGTCGATGCCTCGTCGTCCACGATCAGAATGCGCGTCATA
>Ga0137409_10000752_pt1 | contig 35434 bp, 32 predicted proteins | sample CZODoug1_16funga_FD_122059 | JGI IMG/M metagenome (GOLD analysis project Ga0137409, IMG submission 122059) | Vadose zone soil fungal communities from Angelo Coast Range Reserve, California, USA - CZODoug1_16fungal (Hybrid Assembly) | ecosystem: Environmental > Terrestrial > Soil > Vadose zone... | reverse complement strand
CGCCAGCGGCGTCGCGATCCTCACACCGCACGTGGACATCGCGAACGCCCGCATCGAGTTCGCGAACGGCGCCATCGCGAACATCACGGCCAGCCGCGTCTCGCGCGAGCGCACCCGCAAGCTCCGCATCTTCCAGCCGACGGGGTACTGCTCGCTCGACCTGGCTCAGGGGAGCGGAGACTTCTTCCGTCTGAAGCCCGGCTGGCAGAGTCTCGGCGCGACCACGCTCGAGCAGATCGTGGAGCACGTGCGGCTCGAGGCGCCCGAGGCGGAGCCGCTCAAACTCGAGCTCGAGAGCTTCCTGCGCGCCGTGCGCGGCGAGGAGGAAGTCGTCGTGTCGGGCGCCGCCGGTGCCCAAGCCCTGGCGCTCGCGTTCCGCGTCGCCGCTGCCATCCAGGCGTCGCCCCTCGCTCCTCCCCCCCCGGCTTCCCTCGCCGCCTCGCGGCCGTGAGCCGCGCGCTCCGCATTTACATCTCGGCGGGCGAGCCGTCGGGGGACGCGCACGCCGCTGCAGTGGTCACCGCGCTGAAGCGCCGGAGTCCCGCGACCAGCGTCGAGGCGTTCGGGGGCCCCGACCTCGAGGCCGCGGGCGCCGCCGTGCTCGATCGCATGGAGCGATTCTCCGTGGTCGGGTTCGTCGAGGCGCTGTGGAAGGTGCCTGCCCACCTGCGGCTGCTCGGGCGCGTGCGCCGCGCGCTTCAGGCCCGGCGCTACGACCTCGTGATTCTCGTCGATTATCCCGGCTACCATTTGCGCTTGGCGGCGGAGGCCGCCGCCGCCGGCATCCCAGTCCTGTATTACATCGCGCCGCAGATGTGGGCCTGGGCCCCGGGGCGGGTGCGCAAGCTGGCCGCGGTACGACGCCTGGCGGTCATCCTGCCGTTCGAAGAGGCGTTCTTTCGTGAGCGCGGCGTCCCGGCGACGTTCGTCGGACATCCGCTCAAGGATCGCACGCCGCCGCCCGCCCGCGCGGACGCCCGGCGCCGACTCGGACTCGACCCGAGGCGGCCCGTGCTCGGCCTGTTCCCGGGGAGCCGCGCGCAGGAAGTGAGGCGGCTGTGGCCGGCGTTTCGGGACGCGGCGGCCCGGGTGATCGCCGCGCGCCCTGAGGTGCAGGTTGTCGTCGCCGCGACACCCCGCGGCCGGTACCCGGCCCCTGGCGCCATCCGCCTGCACATGGCGGATCCGCTCACCGTGTTCGCGGCCGCGGACGCCGGCCTCTGCAAGTCTGGCACGACCACCCTCGAGGCTGCACTCGCCGACGTGCCGATGGTCATCGCGTACCGTCTCAACCCCGTGTCCTTCGCCATCGCGATCCGCATGCTGCAGGTGCCCCACGTCGGTCTGGTGAACCTCATCGCGGGGCGGGAGGTGAGCCCCGAGCTGCTCCAGGGCGCGGTGACGCCCGCCGCGCTTGCGAATGCCGTGCTACCGCTGCTCGACCCCGACAGCGACGCCGCTCGTCGCCAGCGGGAGGGATTGGGGCTCGTGCGGCAGCGTCTGGGGGCGCCCGGCGCCGCTGACCGCGTGGCCACGCTCGCCCTGGAGCTGGCGGGGTGAAGCTGACGCTTTTAGCCGGACTCGTGCGCTTGCTCGCGGCGACCTGGCGTTATCGCGTTCAGGGATGGGAGCACGTAGCCGCCGCTCGAGCGAGCGGCCGGCCCGTGATCTACGTGCTGTGGCATAGTCGCATACTTCCGCTGCTGTACCACCGGCGGGGCGAGGGCGTGGCCCTCCTGATCAGCCGCCATCGCGACGGCGGCTACCTGGCCGAGCTCTCGGAGCGCTGGGGGTATCGTGTGGTGCGCGGCTCCTCGCAACGCGGGGGAGAGGCCGGTCTGCTCGGGCTGGTGCGCTATCTGCGCCAGGGAGGGGAAGTCGCCCTCACGCCCGACGGTCCGCGTGGGCCGGCCGAGCGGATGAAGCCCGGTGCGCTGGCCGCGGCGCAGCACGCGAACGCGGTGGTGATTGCCGCGGGCGCTCGAGCTTCCTCGGCGTGGTGGATCGAGTCGTGGGATCGGTTCTGCCTGCCCCGGCCGTTCGCTCGGGTGGAGATCAGGTACAGCGCGCCGTTCGGGGTGGCAGCCGGAAAGGAGGCGCTGCGTCGCGGGATGACTACGGCAGAGCGGGCGCTGCGTGCCGTGACGTACGGCGCGGACCGGTGACCGCGGCCCGGGTCATTTCGTGGCTGTGGGGTCAGTCCACCGCCGCCCGGTTGACGCGCGCACCGCTCATCCTCCTCGCCGGCGCGTACTGGACCGTCATGAAGCTGCGCGCGGCCCGGGCTCGCGCCGACGCCGTCCGCCTCCCGTTGCCCACGATCGCGGTGGGGAATCTGTCCGTCGGCGGGACGGGAAAGACGCCGCTTGCCGCCTGGATCGCGGCGTATTGTGCGGCGCGCGGCCGCACGCCCGGCATCCTGCTCCGCGGCTACGGCGGGGACGAGCCGCTCGTGCATCGGCGCCTCGTGCCCCAGGCGGTCGTGGTGGCGAACCCCGATCGCGTGGCGGGGGCGGTCGCCGCGCGCGCCCAGGGCGCTCACGTGCTCGTGCTGGACGACGCGTATCAGCTCCTGGGTGTGGGGCGGGACTTGAACATCGCCGTCGTGAGCGCCGAGAGCGCGGCGGCCTCGCCCTGGCCCTTGCCGGCAGGGCCGTGGCGCGAGGGCCGGGACGCCTTGCGGCGCGCGGACCTGATCGTCGTGACGCGCAAAGCCGCGTCGGCGGAAGCGGCGGCAGCCCTTGCCGAGCGGCTGGGTCGAGCCGGGCGGACACCGCTCTGTGTGGCGAGCCTCGCTGTCAGTCATCTCGAGGGCATGCGGTCGGGAGGGCGCCAGGAGTTGGCGGTGCTCGCGGGGCGGCGGGTGGTGGCGGCTGCGGGCATCGCCGATCCGGCAAGCTTCGCGCAGCAACTGGAGACGGCCGGGGCGAGCGTGCAACTCGTGGCATATCAAGACCATCACGCCTATCGTCCAGCGGACCTCGAGCCGCTCGTGCGGGCCGCCGCTCGAGGGGATTATGTTGTAGTCACTGAAAAGGACGCGGTGAAGCTCCGCCGGCAGTGGCCCGGGAGTGCGGCCGAGCCCCTCGTCGCTGTGCTGGCTGTCCACTGGGAACGGAACGGCGGGGCGCTCGAGCAGGCGGTGGACGCCGTCCTCGCGCCGGCCGGCCGCGCCTGAGACCCGATCTCTACATGAGCGCCACTTGAGCGAACCTGCGATCAAGCCCCCCCAGCCCCAGCCCCATCCCGGAATCCGACCCGACAAGGACACGTTCCTGGCGGAGGAGAACCCGTTCGAGGCGATGATGGAGCGCTTCGACCACGCCGCTCAGCTGCTGAACCTCGATCCCGGTCTCTACAAGGTTCTCCGCAATCCCGAGAAACAGATCATCGTGTCCGTCCCGGTGCTGCGCGATAGCGGGGAGGTCGAAGTGTTTACGGGGTATCGCGTGCTGTACAACACATCGCGCGGGCCCGCCAAGGGCGGTATCCGGTTCGATCTGAGCGTCACGCTCGAGGAAGTGAAGGCGCTGGCGGCTTGGATGACGTGGAAATGCGCGCTCGTCAACATCCCGTTCGGAGGCTCCAAGGGCGGCGTCGTGTGCGATCCCGCCACGATGTCCATAGGCGAGCTCGAGCGGGTGACGCGCCGCTACACCGCGAGCATCATCGAAGTGCTCGGTCCCGACTCGGACGTGCCGGCCCCCGACGTCAATACCAACGAGCGGGTGATGGCGTGGATCATGGACACGTACTCCATGCACCACCGCCATACGGTGACGGCGGTGGTGACGGGGAAGCCGGTAGAGATGGGGGGCTCGTTGGGGCGGCGGGAGGCGACTGGGCGCGGATGCATGTTCGTGACGCGGGAAGCGCTGGCCAAGCTGGGCATGAGCCTCAAGGGCGCCCGGGTGGCCGTACAGGGATTCGGGAACGTGGGTTCCGTGGCCGCGGACCTGATGGCCAAGGAAGGCGCGATCCTCGTCGCCGTGGCCGACAAATCGGGCGCAGTGCACAACCCGCAGGGGCTCGACATCCCGGACATGCTGAAGTGGGTCAAGGAGCATCGTCAGCTCGCCGGCTATCCCAAGGGCGAGCCGATGAGCAAGGAAGCGCTGCTCACCGTGGACTGCGACGTGCTGGTGCCCGCCGCCACCGAGAATGTGATCACCCGTAAGAACGCGCCGCAGATCAAAGCGAAGATCATCTGCGAGGGCGCGAACGGTCCCACCACCGCCGCGGCCGACGAGATTCTCGAGAAGAAGGGCATTTTTGTCATTCCCGACATTCTGGCGAACGCCGGGGGCGTGACCGTGAGCTACTTCGAGTGGGTCCAGGACCGGGGCGGCTATTTCTGGGACGAGGAGACCGTGAACCGGCGCCTCGAGAGCATCATGGTGCGGGCCTTCAACGAGGTCGCGGCCACGACGGAGAAGTACAAAGTGAACACCCGCATCGCCTCTTACATAGTCGCGGTGGATCGGGTGGCGGCGATGCATCGGCTGCGTGGGATGTATGCCTGATGCGCTACCGTGTCGTCGCGGTGGGCCGCGTGCGGGACGCGGCGCTCCGCGCGGCCTGTGACGGGTACCTCGAGCGACTGCGCCGCTACGCGCGGATCGAAGAGCGGGAAGTGAAGGACGAGGCGCGACTCCTCGAGGCGGTGCCCGAGGGCTCGCGCCTCGTCGCGCTGTCCGAAGCCGGAGAACAGTGGACGTCCGAGCAGCTCGCCGACTGCACGGCCCGTTGGGAGCTGGACGGCCGGGACGTGGCCTTCGCGATCGGCGGCGCGGATGCCCTCCCCGCCGCCGTGCTGCAGTCCGCCGAGCGGGTCTGGAGCCTGTCCCGGCTGACGTTCCCGCACGAGCTGGCCCGGGTGATAGTGTACGAGCAGCTGTACCGCGCGTACACCATCCGCCGGGGGGAACCCTACCATCGCGGAACCCGAGCTGACGCCGGCTGACCGGGCCGCACTGCTTGGCCTGGCGCGGGCGACGTTGGAAGCGCAGGTCGCGGGGCGCCCGCTGCCGCCGCTGTGCGCCGTGCCGGGCGCGGCGCTGAAGCGCGGGGCGTTCGTGACCATCACGGAGCGTGGTGCGTTGCGTGGCTGCATCGGCCACGTCGCCGCGGATCGCGAGCTCGGCGCCGTGGTGCAGGAGATGACGATTGCCGCGGCGCGGGACGATCCGCGGTTCGCCCCGGTCAGCCGCGAGGAGCTGCCGTCGCTGGCCCTCGAGATCTCCGTGCTCACCGAGTGCACGCGGCTTCCCGCGCCCGTGGACGCGAACCGCGTGGTGGCGGGTCGCGACGGCGTGTTGGTGCGGCGCGAGGATCTCGTCGCGCTGCTCCTTCCCCAGGTGGCGCGGGAGTATCATTGGGGGCCCGAAGCGTTCCTGGCGGCGACCTGCCGTAAAGCGGGCCTGCCGCCCGACGGGTGGCGGGAACCGGGCACCGCAGTGTTCACGTTTCAAGCGGATGTGTTCGGAGAGATAGAGGACCGGTGATGCCGAAGATCGTCACCACGCCTATTGCGCCGCTCGCCGTTCCCGAGCCTCGGGTTGCACCGCGGCGCGTGGCGCCGGACGTGGTCGCGGCCGCGCTTCCGGGGTCGGCGCGCGACCGCCTGGCGGCGGGCGAGGTCCTGGTCGTTACGACCGGCCAGCAGCCGGGGCTCTTCACCGGGCCGCTCTACACCGTGTACAAGGCGCTGTCGGCAATCGCGCTGGCGCGGCGGCTCGAGCGGGAGCGGCGGGTGCCCGTCGTGCCGGTGTTCTGGGTGGCGGGGGACGACCACGACTTTGCCGAGGCGAATCACACCTGGTTTTTGAACGCTGCCGGTGAGCTCGTGCAAATCGTGCTGCGCGAGCGCGCGGCGGATGCGCCATTGGTTCCGGTCGCGCGCGAGCCCTGTGGTCCGGAGATCGCCGCGGCGCTGGCCCAGCTGCGGGAGGGCACGCCGGACACCGAATTCAAAGCCGCGGTGATCGAATGGCTGGAGCGCTGGTACCGCGCCGAGGCAACGCTGGCGGACGCGTTCGCCGGGGCGCTGGACGCGCTGCTCGGGCCCCGGGGGCTCGTGGTGCTGCGCGCGTACGCCACCAGCGCCAAGCGGGCGGCCGCCCCGTGGGTGCTCAAGGGACTCGACCACACGCTTCCGGACGGCTACACGCCCGTGCTGCTCGAGGCGCGCCAGGGCCGTGACCGGCTGCAGCGCGACGGTGACGTGTTCGTGACGCGCCGCAGCGGAGAGCGCTTCACTCGGGCCGAGCTCGAGCGCCTCGCTGTCGAGGCGCCGGACCGGCTCTCGCCCAACGTGCTGCTCCGACCGGTGGTGGAGGCCGCGTTGCTTCCGACGGTGGCCTACGCGGCGGGCCCGGCGGAGCTCCAATACCTCCAGGACGCCGCACCGCTGTACGGGGCGCTCGGCGTGACGCGCCAGCCTCCGGTGCCGCGCTGGTCGGGAGTGATCGTGGAGGGCCGGGTAGAAAAGCTGATGGAGCGTCACGGGATCGATCTCGCCGCGTTCGATGGCAAGCCGGGGGAGCTCGAGGCGCGCCTCGTGCGGCACGACCTGCCGCCCGAAGCGGTCGCCACGCTCGTGTCGTTGCGTAACGGCATCGAGCAGCAGTACGGCCGCCTGCTCGAGTCCGTCGTGAAGATCGACCCGACGCTCGAGCGGACGGTCGAGTCCGCCCGCAACGCGGCCCTCGCGGGCGCGCAGACGATCGAGAAGAAGCTCGTCGCCAGTCTGAAGCGCCTCGAAGGCGAGACGCTGGTGCGCCAGATCGCCCGCGCCCGGGCGGCGGTCTACCCTGCGGGTCAACCGCAGGAGCGCGTGCTCACGATCGCCTCGTTCCTCATTCGCTACGGGCCCGACCTCGTGGACGCGCTGGAGCAAGAGGTGGCGCGCTGGGCGGGCGCTTCGTAGAATCCTGCTATGTGGGTCTTCGTCGTCGTGCTGCTCGTGGCCCTGATGATTCCCATCGCCGCGATCCTGCTCGATTCGCCGCTCGGACGCTCGTTTGCGCGGCGGCTGGAGGGTCAGGGAGACGGAGGGGGGGCGGGGAGTGGGCCGGGCGTGCGCCAGCTGGAGCAGCGGGTGGAGACGCTGGAATCGGACCTCGCGGACCTGAACCGTTCCATCGCCGGCATGCGTGAGGAGCTGCAGTTCGTGCAGCGCCTGCTGGAAGACCCCGGCAAGAAGAAGCGTCCGACCTGACCGCGCCAAAGCCTGCCGCCGGTGGGGGCGGGGGTGGGGGTGGGGGGGGCCGCCACGCCGCACAGGTCGCCGCCGGCATCCTGTTGACACGGGTGCTCGGCTATGTGCGCGAGCGCGTGTTCGCGCACTACTTCGGCAACGACAGCATCCCCGCGGACGCCTTCCGGGCCGCGCTCCGGATCCCGAACACCATCCGCAATCTGCTCAGCGAGGGCACACTCGCTGGGTCGTTCATTCCCGTGTACGCCGCCCTCAACGAGCGGCCGGACAAGACGGCGGCGCGGGCCCTGGCGGGGGCAATCCTCGGGCTGCTGGTGCTCGCCTCCGGTGTGCTCGCTTTGCTCGGGATCGCCTTCGCTCCCGCGATCACCGCGGTGATTGCGCAAGGCTTCGACGAGCCGCGCCGCCAGCTCACCATCACGCTCGTGCGCATCCTGTTCCCGATGGCGGGCCTCATGGTGATGTCCGCCTGGTGCCTGGGCATTCTCAACACGCATCGGCGGTTCTTTCTGCCCTACGCGGCGCCCGCGCTCTGGAACATCGCGGGGATCGTGGCCATGCTCGCGGCGGGCACCTGGTTCGCGAATCGCGCGCTCCCGCTCGACGCGCAGTTGCACCGGATAGCGATCGCGCTCGCTTGGGGCACAGTGGCGGGAAGCGTGTTGCAAGTCGCCGTGCAGCTTCCCGCGTGCTGGAAATTGCTCCACGGCATCGCGTTGCGGCTATCGCTACGTCCTGAGGGTGTGCTGAACGTACTGGTCGCCTGGATGCCGTTGGTGCTGGGCGCGGGAGTCACTCAGGTCTCGGGGCTCATCGACACGCTGCTCGGCTCGTTCACGGGACCGGGGGGCGTTTCGGCCCTGGGCTACGCCCAGCTGATCCAGGTCTTGCCGATCAGCCTGTTCGGCGTCTCGGTCACCGCGGTGTCGCTGCCGGAGCTGTCGCGTGACGCCTCTGCCGGTGGAGGTCCTGCGCCCAACGAGCAGCTGCGAGCGCGCATCGCCGTCGGCTTCCGGCGCATCGTGTTCTTCGTGGTGCCGTCCTCGATCGCTTTCATCGCCTTGAGCCGGGAGATCGTTGGCGCGCTGTATCAGACCGGCCGGTTCACCGCGGATGACACTACCCTCGTCGGCAACGTCCTCGCCGCGTACGGCGTCGGGTTGGTCGGTCAGGCGACGGTGAAGCTGTTCGCGTCGGGGTTCTACGCCATGCGCGACACGCGCACCCCCGTGAAGATCGCGGCCTTCTCGATACTGGTCTCGACAGGACTCGCGTGGCTCCTCATGAGATGGCTCGGTGCGCCCGGGATCGCGCTCGGCTCGTCGATCGGCGCGTTCGTCAACACCGTGCTCCATCTGCGCGACCTGAGCGGGCGCTTGGGCAGCGTGTTACGTGGGACGGACTGGCGGGCGTTCGGGATGACGCTGGTCGCGGGCGTGGTCGCGGGCGCCGCCGCGATCGGTGTCTCGAGGCTCACAGGCAGCGTCGCTCCCGTACCCCGAGGGGTTGCCGTGCTGGGTATCTTTGGGATTGTGTACGCCACGCTGACGCTGGCGCTCAAGCATCCCGATGCCGTCCGGACATGGCAATCCCTGACCGCCTTTCGCGCACGCTAGAAGCCCTTCCCGACAAGCCCGGCGTGTATCTCTGGAAGAACGCCGCCGGTGAGATTCTCTACGTGGGAAAGGCGAACAGCCTCCGGGCCCGGGTCCCGAGCTACTTCGGCCCTGACGGCGGGGACACGCCGGAGCGCGCGGCGCTGGTGGGCCAGATCGCCGACCTCGAGACGATCATCGTCCCGAACGAGGCCCAGGCCCTGCTCCTCGAGAACAACCTGATCAAGGAGCATCGGCCCCGCTTCAACATCCGGCTCACCGACGACAAGAGCTATCCCCGGATCGCGGTGACGCTGGCGGAGCCGTTCCCGCGCGTGCTGGTGACCCGGCGAGTGACGATTCCCGGCGCCCGCTACTTCGGCCCGTACACCGACGTCGCGACCCTGCGGCAAACCCTGAAGATCATCCGCCGCATCTTCACCGTGCGCTCGTGCCATTGGGATCTGCCACGCGAGGCCCCGGACCGGCCGTGTCTCGACTACCACATCGATCGCTGCCGCGCGCCCTGCGTCGCCCTGCAGAGCGCGGCGGACTACCGACGCATGATCGACGACGTGGTGGTGTTCCTCGAAGGCAAGACGGTCGATGTGCGCACCGGGTTACGCCAGCGCATGCAGCAGGCAGCGGGCCAGCTCGATTTCGAGCGGGCGGCGCAGGTGCGCGACGCGCTGAAGTGGCTCGACCAGCTGGAGCAGCCGCAGGCGGTGGAGCTCGTGGGCGGTGGCGACGCGGACGCGGTAGGCATCGCACGGGACGGGGACGACGTGTGCGGCGTCGTGCTCCGCGTCCGCGGCGGCAAGCTCATTGCGCGCGACCACTGGTTCCTGGAGAACGCCGAGCACGAGACGGAAGGGACGATCCTGTCGACGTTCTTGGTGCGGTGTTACCTGCCGCTCGAGGTCCGGGCGCGCAAGGTGCTGCTGCCGTTCCCGCCCGCCCCGGAAGATCTCGCATCGCTCAACCAGCTCGCGCCCGAGGTGGACTGGCACGTCCCGCAGCGCGGCAGCAAGGCGCAGCTCGCCGAGCTGGCGGACCAAAACGCGCGACACCTGCTCGACAGCTTGAAGATCGAGAGCTTCGACATCGACGAGCGAGCGGCGGACCCCGTCTTCGCGCTGGGGCGAGACCTGGGGCTCGCGGTGGTTCCCCGCGCGTTCGTGTGCATCGACATCTCGACCAACCAGGGGCGCGATACCGTGGGCTCGCTGGTCTGGTTCGAGGGCGGAAGGCCCAAAAAGGCGGAGTACCGGCGGTTCAAGATCCGGGGCGCGCCGCAGGACGATTTCGCGGCGGTGCACGAGGTCGTGACGCGCTACCTCACGCGGCGGATCGCCGAGAACAAGCCGCTCCCTGACCTCATGGTGATCGACGGGGGGAAGGGCCAGCTCGGCGCGGCGCTCGATGCCGCGCGCGCTGCGGGGCGGCCCGAGCTGCCGATCGTGAGCCTCGCGAAGCGCGAGGAGGAAGTCTTCCTGCCGAGCGGCGCCGACCCGCTCGCGCTGTCGCGACGCAGCCCGTCGCTCAAGCTGCTGCAGCGCGCCCGCGACGAGGCGCACCGCTTCGCGGTGAGCTACAGCCGCCACCGCCGCGCCCGGCGCACCATCACGTCGGAGCTGCTCACGATCCCGGGGATCGGGCCGGGCCGGCGGCGCGCCCTGCTCGAGCGGTTCGGCTCGCTCGCGGGCGTGAAGACCGCGACGCCGGCCGAGATTGCGTCGCTGCCCGGGTTCTCGACCAAGCTGGCGGAGCGCATACTGGATCGATTGCATGCCCGGGTCTGAGTTTCTCTGGTCGCTCGAATGCTCCGCTTGCGGCGCCGCCCGCGGTGCGGACGGCTTGCCCGGTGTGTGCACCTGCGGCCAGCCGTATCTGGTCCGGTATCGCGCCGCGCCGAAGCCCGAGACTCGAGCGCTGCTGCAGGAGCGTCGCTGGACCATGTGGCGCTACCGGGAGTGGTTGCCCCTCGCCGATGGGGAGGCACCGGTCACACTCGGCGAGGGCGGGACGCCGCTGCTCTCGGTGCCCCGGCTCGCCGCGCAGCACGGCTTTCGCGACCTGCGGGTGAAGGAAGAAGGAGCGAACCCCACGGGCTCGTTCAAAGCCCGCGGACTAGCCGCCGCCGTGACTCGTGCCGCGCTCGCGGGCGCCAAGCGGCTGGTCGTACCGACGGCGGGAAACGCCGGCGTGGCGCTCGCGGCCTACGCCGCACGCGCCGGCCTCGCGGCTCGCGTGTACGCGCCGGCCACCACGCCCCCCACCATCCTCGGCCAGATCCGCAGCTTCGGCGGCGATCTGGTACTCGTGAATGGCCACATCGGGGACTGCGGCAAGGCGGCCCGCGGCTATGCTGCGGAGACCGGTGCCCTCGACGTGTCCACGTTGCGCGAGCCGTACCGCATCGAGGGCAAGAAAACCCTGGGCCTCGAGCTGGCGGAGCAGCTCGGCTGGACCATGCCCGACGCGATCGTCTATCCCACCGGTGGTGGCACCGGGCTGATCGGCATGTGGAAGGCCTTCGCCGAGCTCATCCGCGCCGGCTGGCTTCAAGGAAATCCGCCCCGCCTGTACAGCGTGCAGGCCGCGGGGTGCGCGCCCGTCGTGAGTGCGTTCGCGGCCGGAGCCGAGTGTTGCGCGCCATGGCCCGACCCACAGACGATCGCCGCGGGCCTGCGAGTCCCCGCTCCCCTGGGGGATCGCCTGATGCTCCGCGCCCTGCGCGAAAGCGGCGGTGGGGCGGTGGCAGTCACCGACGTCCTCCTCGCTGCGGCGGCCCGCGACCTGCAAACCCTCGAGGGCATCGATGCCGCTCCGGAGGGTGGAGCTTCGCTCGCGGGAGCCATCGAGCTCAAGGCGCGGGGGGTGCTGGGCGCGGACGAGCGGGTCGTGATCTTCAATACTGGTGCCGGGTGGCTGTACCGGGCCTAAGCCATTTATATTCCGTCGCTTGAGACGGATGCGCATCGCGATCTTAGACCCGGCAGCCGGCATCTCTGGCGACATGACCCTGGGCGCGCTTCTCGCCCTCGGTGCGCCGCAGGTTTGGCTCGAAGGGCTACCCGGGCGGCTGGGGCTCGCTGGAGTGGGGATCACCGTTCGAAACGCCGTCCGCTGCGGTGTAGCGTGCAAACAGGTCGAGTTCACAATCCCCGAGCAGCCGCACGGACGCCACGTGGGCGAGCTGGTGCGGCTGGTCGAGCGGGCACCGGTTTCCGATTGGGTGAAGCAGCGCGCCATACGCGCGTTCCGGCTGGTGGGCGAGGCCGAGGGCCGGGTGCACGGAGTCGCGCCCGAGAAGGTGCATTTGCACGAGGTCGGGGCAGTGGATGCCGTGCTCGACATCGTGGGCGCAATCGAGGGATTCGAGCAGCTCGGGGTCGAAGCGGTGTACGCTTGGCCCGTGGCCGTGGGGAACGGATGGGTGGAGGCGGAACATGGCCGTCTGCCGGTGCCGGCGCCGGCCACCGCGATCCTGCTGGAAGGGGTCGAGCTGGCGAGTGGCGGGCCGGTGGAGGGGGAAGCCACGACACCGACCGGAGCCGCGCTGGTACGAGTGCTCGCGTCGGGTCCGCCACCGCGACAGTGGCGCATGGTGAAGGGCGGGTGGGGTGCGGGGCAGCGGAACCCCAAGCACTATCCCAACGCCTTGCGGATCCTCATCGCGGAGCAGGCGGCGGAGGCCGGTCGCGTGACCCTGCTGGCGACCGACGTGGATGACATGAGCCCCGAATACGTGGAGCCGTTGCGGCAGGCGCTCGTTGCCGCCGGGGCGCTGGACGTGCAGACGTGGCCGGTGCAAATGAAGAAAGGACGCTCCGGATTCCGGGTCGAGGTCGTGGCGCCCGAGGAGCTGGCGGAGCCCGTGACGGCCGCGCTGTTCCGGCACAGCACCACGGCGGGGGTCCGCCGCTGGGTGGCGGAGCGGGCGACGCTGGCCCGCCGTCAGGTAACGGTCCAGCTCACGCCTGAGGTCACCGTACGGGTGAAGGTGTTGGAGCAGCCGGATGCCGACGGTGTGAGAGTCAAACCGGAGTACGACGATGTTCTCGCGGCGGCCCGCGCGCTTGGCCGGCCGCCGCTCGAGGTTGCCCGGGTCGCGCAGCGCGACGCCGAGGCATTGGTGGCCAAATCCAAGGAGTGAGCATGACCGTGAAGCGTCACGCCGCCATTCTCGCGTGCATGTGTGTCGCCGTTGCGGCTCCGACGGCGTTGCGGGCGCAGGGCATCGGTTTCATCCCGGCCTCATGCGGGCTCAAGCCGAACCACAAGCTGGTGAACAGCGGAACGGAAGCGCTCAGAAATGGGACGAACACGAAATTCGCGGAGCAGCGGACCAAGGCGTTCAAGGACGCGGAGCGCGACCTGACGCAAGCGGTTCGCGTCGACGGCGAGCAGAAAGACCCGGCGGCGTGGTACTACCTGGGGCGGTACTACCTGGCGGTGAACGATTTCGCGGGCGCTGACTCCGCGCTCACGAAGGCCCTGGCGCTGGAACCGAAGTGCAAGGACGATATCTCGCTGTACCGGCGCCAGGCCTGGGTGCCGGTGTACAACACCGCGGCCGCTGTTTGGCAGGCGGGGAACCCCGACTCGGCGATCGTCGAGTTTCGGCGTGCCAACCAGATCTACCGCGACGAGCCGCCTGGCTTCATCTACCTGGCGCACCTGTTCGTCACTCGACCCGAGCCCGATTCGGCACTCAAGCAGACGAACGCGGCGAAGTACCGCACCGACTCGCTCGTCTATGCGACGCGCATGGACTCGGCGGTAAAGTACTTCCGCTTGGCCCTGCCGGCGGCAACCGACCCGAAATACGCGGGCGACAAGCGGGAAGCGTGGCTCAACATCGCGCGCGTTTATCACAGCGAGAAGCGCTGGGACGAGGCCGCTGCGGCCTACCAAGAGTTCCTCGCCGCCTACCCCAATGACGTGCAAGCGAAGGCGAACCTGGCGGAGTTGTACCTGCGCGCCAACCAGCGCGACTCCGCTATGGCGCTGTATGCCGCCATCGCGGCGCACGCAGATTCGGCGAGTGCTGAGGATCTGTTCGGCGCGGCTGGCTCGGTGTTGGGCGCCATCCCACAGACGCCCGACACGGTCGAGCTCGATGCCGCCTGTGGGAAGGCACTCAAGAGAAAAACCCCCACGCTCACGGCACGTCAGATCTCGGCGCGGTGTCAGCCCGCGGCTGCGGACACGATGCGGAAGTTCCATGCGCTGGCGGACCCGCTGTACCGCCTGGGCGTGCAGACGTACCAGGCGGGTCTCGAGAAGAACCCGTTCTATCGCGATGCGCTGTACAACCTGACAGGCATCTCGTTCATGCTCAGCGACACCAGCAAGGCGCTCCAGCTCGCCCAGCGACTGTATGCAGTGGATCCGCTGAACCGCCTCACGCTCGCCAAGCTTGCCGGTGCATGGCAGCTGGTTGGGAAGAAGGACTCCGCGTTGTATTACATCACCCTGGCGGACTCACTCCCGATTGAAATCACGGTAGGAAAATTCACCACGAACGACCAGGGCGCCGCCGTAGAAGGGTTGTTCACCAACTTCCACTCCAAGCCTTCCCCGCCCGTGAAGGTCACCTTCGAGTTGCTGGACGGCAAAGGCAACGTCGTTGCATCCCTGCCACAGGACGCGTCCTCCGTCGAAGCAGGGGGGAACCAATCGTTCAAATTCAGAACGGGACAGAAGGGGGTCATGGCCTGGCGGTACAAGCGGTCGTGAGTGGGATTGATAAAGTGGCCTAATGTTGGCACAATTCCTGCCAAGTTAGCCGGTTCGCGGGCGTAATTCAGGGGTAGAATGCCAGCTTCCCAAGCTGGACGTCACGGGTTCGAATCCCGTCGCCCGCTCTGCATGTCGTCCTCCACGCGTCACCGTCCCGCCGGCGAGGATGGTACTCGGCCGAGCGCGTCCCGTGTGCCCTCGCACGAGTGGACCGATCGGATCCGAGCGGGTGATGAGGCAGCGTTCGAGGCGATGTTCCGGACGTACTACGACGGCCTGTGCCGCTACGTCGCGACCTATCTGGGTAGCCGCGACATCGCCGAGGACGTGGTCCAAGGCGTATTTGCGCGCATCTGGGAAGATCGCGCGCACTGGATGGTGGCCGACCTGCAGCACTACCTGTATGCCGCCGTGCGCCGCCGTGCCATGAGCCAGTTCCGGCGTGCCGCCGTCCGACGTCGCGCTATGCCGCTCCTGGCGCTCGAGGGTGCCGCCAATGCGCCGGCCGACGCCGACTTCGAGGCCGAAGAGCTGCGGCAGCGTCTCGAGCGGGCCCTGAGCACTCTTCCCCCCCGCACCCGCGCCGCATTCGTCTTGAGCCGCAATGAGGGCTTGAGCTACGCCGAGGCGGCGTCGCGAATGGCCATTTCTCCGAAGACGATCGGGGTTCACATCAGCAGAGCGCTCACTGTGTTGCGAAAGGCGTTGCTGCCTTCCTAGCTGATGCCTCGCCATACCTGGGTTGCGGTGGTGGTCGGTGTGTCCTGCTCGGTAGGAGGCACGCCCGAATCATCGCCTCCCGCATGGCAGCTCGTGTGGTACGACGAGTTCGATGGCACCACGCTCGACGCCGGGAAATGGGTTCGGGAGACCGGGGGCAACGGCTGGGGCAACGCCGAGCTCGAGTTTTACACGGATCGCACCGAGAATGCTCGGATCGAAGGCGGCAACCTGGTCATCGAGGCGCGCCGGGAGACGTTCGGCACCCGCGATTACACGTCTGCCCGCCTGAAGACCGAAGGCTTGGGCGCGTGGCGGTACGGCCGCATGGAAGCGCGTATTCAGATTCCGCACGGGCAGGGACTGTGGCCCGCCTTCTGGATGCTGGGCGACAACTGCGCCGCGGTCGGTTGGCCCACGTGCGGTGAGATCGACATCATGGAGAACATCGGCAGGGAGCCCCGCCGCGTGCACGGCACCGTGCACGGCCCCGGCTACTCGGGTGCACAAGGCGTCACCAGCACGTACGAGCTGAGCGCGGGCGCCTTCGCTGACAGTTTTCACGTTTACGCCGTGGAGTGGGAATCAGGCGCGATTCGATGGTACGTCGACGACACCCTCTACAAGACCACTACGACGCGGGATGTACCCGGGCAGTGGGTGTTCGATCACCCGTTCTTCATCATTGTGAACGTCGCCGTCGGCGGGAGCTGGCCCGGTAATCCAGACACCACGACCATATTCCCGCAGACCATGCGGGTGGACTATGTGCGCGTGTACCAGAGGGCCGGAGGGGGAGGGGGGCCCTGACCGCGCTCTCGAGTAAGTAAGCCGCACCCTTGCGGCGTCATTAAGGATGATGCCGCACCCCACTGTCGATATCGGCGCGCTGGCCCGTTACCTCGACGGGACCGCTACCCCTGAGGATCGTGCCGACATCGAGGCCTGGATCGGGTCGGATCCGGCGCGCCGGGCCGCCGTCACTACCCTGCAAACTGCCTGGGACGCTGACGCTCAACGGCTCGGCGCGCCTTACGACGTAGACGCGGCATGGAGCCGATTCGAGACCCGGCATGGCGGCCGCAAGCGATCGGGGCGGTGGAACCTCCCGATTGCGGCCGCGATCGTCGCTGCCGTGATCGGCGCCGGTGCGGCCTGGTGGCTCGGTCACACTGCACGCTCGGTCGCCCAGGCGCCGGCCATGCGGGAGTACACCACTCCTCGCGGCCGGCGCGCCGTTTTGCGGCTGCTCGACGGCACGGAAATCACCCTCAACGCGGACAGCAAGCTACGGGCGCCGGTGCCTTTCGGCGCCCGCCAGCGAGACGTGTACCTCGAAGGGGAAGCGTACTTCTCCGTCGTGCATGACGCCGCTCGACCCTTCATCGTGCACACCGCGAGCGGGGCGATCCAAGACATCGGGACCAGGTTCGGCGTCCACGCGTACGGCGACGCGGAGCGCGAGCGTGTGGCGGTAGTCGAAGGAGCCGTCGCGCTGGCCGGGACTCCGCTCCGCGCTGGCCAGGTTGCGACCCTGTCTCGGACGGGCACGATCCGCGTGTTGCGCAACGCCCGTGTGGCGGACGAGCTGGCCTGGACCACGGGACGCCTCGTCTTCACGAACGTTCCACTCGAGGAGGCCGCGGAGCGGCTGGGCCGGTGGTATGACCTGGACGTGCGTGTCGCCGATCCCGCGCTCGCGCGCCGCCCCGTCACGGGCTCCTACGGCGACGAGCCGGTCGCACAAGTCCTCACCCTCATCACCGCCGCCGTCGGCGCCCGCTACGAGTGGCAGGGCCGCACGGTGGCTATCTCAGCGATTCAAAGGGCACCCTAGCGAGAACGGGAGGCCGCGTATGCACATGGGAACGAACATACGGGCACAGTGGGGCGCAGTCGTAGCCCTCGTTGTGGGGATTACCGTCTGCGGCGCGATCGAAGTGGCGCAGGCCCAGGACACGGGCGATGGAGTCGAGCTCGCCGCCGCCGGACCGCGGTTCCTGGCTGTCGCGGCTGGTCACTCGAGCCGTGCCGCACTGCGTTGGCGGGATGCCAGCAACGCCGCGGTGTTCCGAAAGGCCATCTCGGTCGACCTGAGGGACGTGCCCCTGGGCGACGCGCTGTCTACCATCGCACAGCAGGCAGGCTTGCGGCTCACTTACAGCGCGGCGGTCGTGCCGCTCGACGCGCGGGTGACGTTCAGCGCGTCGAACCTGACGGTCGGCGCCGTCTTGAGCGCAGTGCTATACGACACCGGGGTGGACGTGCTGCTCACGTCCAACGGACAGGCGGCGCTCGTGCGGCGCGGTGCGTTGGACGGATTCCAGGGAGGTACGATCACCGGTCGGGTTAGCGACTCGCTCAGCGGGCAGGGGATCGCGGTCGCGACCGTGTCCGTCGTGGGTACCGGGATGAGCGCGCGGACCGGGGACGACGGCAGGTACCGCATCGGCGATGTGCCGGTCGGTGAGCACACGGTCAGGGTCGTGCGCATCGGGTACTCCTCGGCCACGAAGCCGGTCACCGTGCTACCGGATCAGGAGATCACGGTTGACTTCGCTGTGACACCGCGGGCCACGCAGCTCGAGGAAGTGGTGGCGATAGGGTACGGGACTACGGAGCGCCGAGAGCTGACCGGAGCGGTTTCGTCCGTCACCGCCGAGCAGGTCGCCTCGGCGCCGGTGACGTCGGTCGATCAGGCGCTACTGGGCCGGGCCGCCGGCGTTCAGGTCGTCACGTCGAGCGGACAACCCGGGGCGGGGGCGATGGTGCGGATCCGGGGCGGGAACTCCATCTCCGCCGGTAACGATCCGCTGTATGTCGTCGATGGGGTGCCTCTCACCACCAACCTGGAGGACGGAACGCCGGGCACGCTGCTCGGGGAAGGGATGCGGGGCTTGAACCCGATCTCGGCTCTGAACCCGGACGACATCGCGTCGATCGAGGTCCTGAAGGATGCGTCGGCAGGGGCGATTTACGGCGCGCGCGCCGCGAATGGCGTAGTGTTGATCACCACCAAGCACGGGCGCGAGGGCCAGAACTCGGTGTCGTTCGGCTCGTACTACGGCATCCAGCAGGTGCGGCGCACCCTCCCCGTGCTCGGTGCGGCGCAATTCGCCCAGATGGTGAACACCGCGTACGTCAACGCGGGCCAGTCACCGTTCTATACACCCGCCGAAATCGCCGGCTTCGGGCAGGGAACGGATTGGCAAGGCGCGATTTTCCGGACGGCGCCGATGCGCAGCTACGACCTCTCGATGTCGGGCGGCGACGCCAACACCAAGTACTACGTCTCGGGCGGCCTGCTGCAGAACGACGGCGTGGTCATCGGCTCCGACTTGAGCCGCGGGTCCTTCCGCCTCAACCTCGATCGCAACATCAGCAGCAAGTTCCGGGTCGGCAACCGCCTCAGCTTGAGCCGGTCGCACGCGCACGTGCTCCCCAACGGCGGCGCGGCGTCGGTGATGCTGGATGCCCTCACGGCTCCTCCCACGCTCCCCGTGACCGTGACGGGCGGCGAGTACTTCACCGGGGTCAACCCCCTCACCGGGCGACCGTTCCCGAACCCCGTCGCCACGGCGAATGTGATCACCAACGAAGAGCGCGACAACCGCGTGATCGGGAACGTCTTCGCTGAGTACGACATCCGGAGCGGGCTCACGTTCCGGAGCACTGTGGGGGCGGACTTCCTGAATTCGGTGCAGGACTACTACTCACCCTCGACGGTCCTGCCGGGGCTCAACAGCGGCGGCGAGGGGAGCCGCGGCGAGTCCGAGACCTTCAGTTGGAGCTTCGAGAACACGCTCCAGTACCAGCATCGCTTCGGGGAGCTGCACACCTTCGACGTGGTGGGTGGCACGAGCATGCAGCGCTCATCCACCGCCCAGATCGCGGGGTCGGCGATCACGTTCTCCACCGACGCGCTCGGGGTCAACGGTCTCAACGCGGCGCAGACCTTCCGCAGCGTGTCGACGCCTGCGCCCCATTGGTCGCTCCTCTCGTATTTCTCGCGGGTCCGCTGGGGCATCGCGGACAAGTACCTGTTGACCGTATCGGCGCGCGTGGACGGGTCTTCCAGGTTCGGCGCCGGGCACCGGTATGGGTTCTTCCCGTCTGCGGCGTTCGCGTGGCGCGCCTCGGACGAGGCGTTTGTCAAGCGGCTCGGCCTATTCAACGATCTCAAGCTGCGCGCCAGCTATGGCCGCACGGGGAACCAGGAGATCGGGAACTACAAGTCGCTCGCCCTCCTCGCCAACACCGTGAACGTGTTCGGCGGGGTGCGGGGCATCGGCTTTGCGCCGTACACACTTGCCAACCCGAACCTCAAGTGGGAAACGACCGACGGGATCGATTTCGGTGTCGACGCCACGCTGTTCCGCAGTCGCGTGTCCGTCACCGCGGACTATTACTCCAAGAAGACGCGCGACATGCTCTATAACGTGGCCGTTCCCGCGACTACCGGATTCGGCACGTCGCTCCAGAACATCGGCAGCCTCCGGAATCGCGGGTTCGAGCTGAGCGTCAGCACCACCAACCTGACCGGTGCGCTGGGCTGGGAGTCCACGCTCAACCTTGCCTGGAACCGCAACAAGGTGCTCGACCTCGGGGGGGACACACTGGTGGTAGGAGCCTTTCCGTACGTGGGTGGCGGGGCGCACCAGAACCCGACGGTGCTCAAGGTGGGCGAGCCGGTCAGCTCATTCTATGGCTGGGTCTATGCGGGAGTGAACGGCGGCAAGGTCGTGTACCAGGATCTGGACGGCGACGGTGTGATCACCTCGAACGACCGGACCATCATTGGCAACGCACAGCCCAAGTACACCGGCGGCCTGAACAACCGCTTTACGTTCCGCAACTTCGACTTGTCCGTGTTCCTGCAATGGTCCGTGGGGAACAAGATCTACAACATCAATCGCTCGCTGCTCACGGCCGCGGGAGGGACGGCGAACCAGCTGCAGGACGTCATCACCGGTGGGCCGGGCATTGGGGTCCCGAAGATCGGCAACACGTTTGAGAGCACCGAGTCCAATCTGTTCGTCGAGGACGGTTCATACCTGCGCGGGAAGAACATTCGGCTCGCCTACAGCTTCCCCACGGCCTGGTTGGACGCGATGCACCTGAAGGGCATGACGCGCCTGCAGTTTTATATCAGCGCGCAGAATTTCTTCACCGTCACGAACTACACCGGCTATGACCCCGAAATCAGCGAGTACGCCACGACCAATCTGGCGCAAGGGATCGATTTCGGGACGTACCCACAGGTGCGGCAGATCACCTTCGGCTTCATGGCCGGCTTTTAGGCGAAACGGAGCCATCCTATGCGACGGACTAAACGGATCTCTGGGCTCGGCGTACTGGCGGCGCTCGTCCTCGTGACGTCGTGCGAAAGCTTCCTCGACCCAAGCCCGACCGACGTGCTCACGCCGGAGAACTTTTACCGAACCTCATCCGACGCGGTCGCGGCGACCAACGCGGTGTACGAGTCGACCAAATGGTCCTACTGGCTGGGGTTCTGGTACATCTCGGACATCGCCACCGATGACATCTTGGCGGGTCCTCGCTTCGGCGCGGACGGACACCGGATGAGCGACTACGTCTTCAATGCCACCGAATGGCCCATGGGCGACATGTGGGGCAGCGCGTACTGGATCATCAATCGCGCCAACATCGTGCTCGATCGTGTGCCCCCAATCACCATGGATCCCACGCTGCGCGACCGGCTCTTGAACGAGGCGCGCTTCCTGCGCGCCAACGCCTATTTCAACCTGGTCCGCTCGTTCGGGGACGTTCCGCTGCTCGAGCACGAGGTGAAATCGCTCGACGCGCTCCGGGTGTCGCGCGCGCCGGCGGCGGACGTGTACGCCCTCATTGTCAGTGACTTGCAGCAGGCCATGGCGAGCCTACCGCTGTCTTACTCCAGCAGTGACGTCGGCCGCGTCACGAGCGGGGCTGCCCAGGCGATGCTCGCGAAGGTATACCTCACCCGTCAGGACTGGGCCAACGCGGCGCAAACGGCGGGGCAGCTGATTGCCACCGACCGTTACCGCTTGCTCCCGAACTGGAAGGACTGCTTCAAGATCGCAACCAAGATCACCAATTCCGAGAGCATCTTCGAGATCAACTACGATGGCCTGCTCGATCCCGGCGCCGGCAGCGTGCATACGCTGTTCAGCCTGCCCTCCGGGTTTCCCGGTGGGGCCGCGTACGGACTCATGACCGTCGCGCCGTCGCTCGCGCGTCTCTTCGCCGCATCGGACACCCGCGGTTTGGGCGGGACATTCATTACATCGCCGTACGTCGATGCACTGGGCGACACCGCCAAGTGGACCGATCCCCCGGCCACGCTAGGTCCCGCGTTTCTCAAGTATCTGGACCAGACCGACCTCCAGAACATGCACCAACGGGACTGGGCGAGGCAGTCGAATGACTGGATCGTGCTGCGGTACGCCGACGTCTTGTTGATGTACGCCGAGGCCGTGAACGAAGGTGGTGCTCCAGTCGCGGCCATGACCGCGGAGCAGGCACTCAACGCGGTACGCACGCGCGCCGGAATCGCCTCCGTATCGGGGCTCTCGAGCGCGGCGTTCCGGGACTCCGTCTGGCTGGAGCGCCGCCGCGAGTTCGTGCTCGAAGGGCAGCGCTGGTTCGACCTGTCGCGCTGGGGCGTCCTCAACAGCGTCATCACGGCCAAAACCACCGAGCTCGGGACCATCTCCCCGGGTGAGACGAACGTGCATGGCGCACCGAGCAACCTGTTGCCCCTTCCCCAGGGGGAGCTGAGCAAGAACCCCAACCTGACCCAGAACCCGGGTTGGAATTGATGCGGCCTCCGGCGTGGGCGCTCGTCGCCATCGTGGCGTGCGGGCGCCTGGCGCCGGGGGAGCCTTCGCCCGGTCCGCCGCCACCGCAGGGGCCCCCCGCTCAGGTATGGCTGACGACCGGCGACGGATCGAAGCTGTTGTCGAGGGAGGCCGACGTCCACTTCGATTCCGGCACCCCGCCGGCGACCCTGCTCCGGATCGTGGTCGACGAGGCCACGACGTATCAGGAGATGGTAGGCTTCGGCGCCGCGATCACGGACGCGTCGGCGTGGCTGATCCAAAGCAAGCTGGCGCCGGCTCAGCGGGAAGCGCTGCTGCAGGAGCTATTCGGCCCCAGTCCCGGGCTCGGACTGAGCTTCACGCGCCTCACGATGGGCGCGTCCGATTTCTCGTTACATCAGTACAGTTACGACGACATGCCGGCTGGCCAGACCGATTCGATGTTGGCGCATTTTTCGATCGATTCCAATCGGGCCTACGTTCTGCCGGTCGTGAAGCGCGCGCTCGTGATCAACCCGCAGCTCAAAATCATGGCGTCGCCTTGGAGCCCCCCGGGGTGGATGAAGACCAGCGGCAGCCTGATCCAGGGGACCCTCCGCCCCGAGGCCTACGGGCCCTTGGCCGAATACTTCGGGCGCTACATCGAGGCGTACCGCGCCGAGGGCGTGCCCGTCTACGCGATCACGGTGCAGAACGAGCCTCACTACGAGCCGCCCACCTATCCCGGTATGCGGCTCGAGCCACCCGCCCGCGCCCAATTCATCGGCCAGTACCTAGGGCCCCTGTTCGCCCAGCGCGGCATTGGGACCATCATCCTCGATTGGGACCACAACTGGGACGAGTACCAGTCACCACTTCAGGTGCTCGCCGACACCGCGGCGCCCCGCTACATCGCGGGGGTCGCGTGGCACTGCTACGGCGGGGACGTGTCCGCACAGACCCTGGTGCATGACGCCCACCCGGAGAAGGACACTTACTTCACCGAGTGCTCGGGCGGCGAGTGGGCGCCGAATTTCGCGGACAATCTCAAGTGGTTCGTGGGTACACTCATCATCGATGCCACACGCGACTGGGCCAAGGGCGTGCTCCTCTGGAATCTCGCCCTGGACGAGAACCATGGGCCGCATACGGGCGGCTGCGGAGACTGCCGCGGGGTGGTGACGATCACCTCGGGCTCCGGGGCCGTCACGCGTAACGTGGAGTATTACGCACTGGCCCACGCCAGCCGGTTCGTCCGCCCCGGCGCACGGCGGATTGCGTCGACCTCCGGCGTCGCCGGGGTTCAGAGCGTGGCCTTCCGGAACGCTGACGACGGCTCCAAGGCACTCATCGTCGTCAATACAGCGGCCCAGGACCGCGCCTTCACCGTACTGTGGGGCAACCAGTCCCTCCGCTACACCCTGCCAGCCGGCGCGGTGGTCACGTTCGTGTGGAGTTGACAGCGGTCGCGTCCCGCGTCATTTCTAGCTCCCATGCGTGCCGTCGCGCGCGTTGCCGTGCTCGCCCTAGCGACCGGTCTCCTTGACCTCCCGCTCGCCGCTCAGGCTGGCTGGGAGCCCCCTCGGCCCCCCTGCGAGCTCGTATCAGGTAACTCTAAGATTGACAAAGGGATGCAGGCGCTGCGCGGCGCGGTCGAGAAGCCCGACCAGCGCGAGCCGCAGCTCGTCCAGGCGAAGAAGGCCCTGGGCGAAGCGATCACCCAAGACAACCAGAGTACGAACCCCGCCGCCTGGTACTACCTCGGCCGCTACTACGTCATCGTGGGCGACGTGGCCGGCGCCGACACCGCGCTCAGGCGTGCGGCCACGCTTGCGCCCACGTGCGCCGAGGACGTCGCCACGTACCGCGGCGAGCTGTTGAGCAAGTTGCTGAACGACGGCCTTTCAGCGTGGCAGGACGGCAAGCAGGACTCCGCCCTCGGCATGCTGCAGGTCGCTGCCCGCTTGGATCCCCGCAATCCCAAGGCATTCGCCACCGTGGCCGCTCTGTATGCCAGCCGGTCGAACGACGATTCGGCGCTCGCCTACTACCGCCTCGCGGCTCGCACCGCCGGCGACGCCGCGGCCTTCGCGAACGACCGGCGGGAGGCCCTGACCAACGCCTGGCACCTGGTGGTGCGCAGGGTGCAGGGCCATCCCGCCGCGCAGCGGGCCGCGCGCGTGCGCGCGAGCCTCGATTCCATCCGGCGGGGGATCACCAACGACTCCACCGTGCTGGCGCGCCTCGTGGCCTCGTCCCAATCGCGCAAGGCGCGGGACGCGAAGCTCGCGCTGGCGGACCAGAAACTGTTCACGCGCGATTCGACGGCGCGGGCCGAGGCGGTGGCGCGCCAACGGGCCGCGCTGGCCGCGGCAGTGCAGCAGCTCGCTGCCGACTCGAGCGCGCTCACCGCCGCGTTCGCCCCCGCGATCGACGCCCTGAAGGAGTGCCTCGCGGCCTATCCGGGTGAGCTCGACGCGGCGACGACGCTCGCGACCCTGTACGGGCAGAGCGGCCACGCCGCTCAGGCCGCCGCCGTGTTCGACTCGCTGGTCGTCCATTCAAAGGATCTGGACCCCGACGCCCTGTTCGGTCCGGGCACGCGCATGGTAGGGCAGGGGCTCTACGGCCCCGCGGCCCGCGCGCTCACGCTCGGGCTCGCCAAGAACCCGTACCGCCGCGACGCATTGTTTTCTCTCGCCGTGGCCTACTACCAGCTGCACGACTCGACTGCCCTGCTGCCGACGGCGCAACGGTTGCTGGCGCTCGACCCGCTCAACCGCGCGTCACTGAAGCTCGTGGCGGCCGGGTGGGACTTCCGCCGGCAGCGCGACTCCACCAAAGCCTATGTCGCGCGGGCCGACGCCGACCTCGCGGTCGAGATCACCGTCCTCAGCTTCGTCCCCGACAGCGAAGGGGCCGCCCTGTCGGCTGCTGCGACCAACCTGAAGGCTGCTCCGTCCAACCCGCTCCACGTCACGTTCGAGTTCCTCGACCCCGCAGGGCAGGTGATCGCGACCCAGACGCAGGATGTCCCCGCCATGTCCCCCCGGCAAAGTCAGACCTTCGACCTCAAGGTGAGCGGCAGGAGGGTAGCCGGCTGGCGTTACCGCGCTTCCTAAGGCATATTTGGTAGCTTTCGGAAGTCACGGTCCACGTTGGGGTTGCGACGTCACGCTCACAAAGTCCTTGAAGGGCAGGCAGGTGCAGTGATTCGCGTGCAATCGGTGGCACCCGATTCCATCGGCAGCGAGCTGGGGATCGTCCCGGGAACGGAGTTTTTGGCCGTAAATGGCCGGCCGCTCGAGGATTTCCTCGACTGGGAGTTCCTCACCGCGGACGAGCGCTTCCTTTTGGCGGCGCGTCTCCCGACGGGGGAGGACGTTGAGTACGACATCGAGCGCCCCGAGGGACTCCCGATGGGCGTGACGCTCGAGCCGCCCCGGATCCGGCGCTGTGGGAACCACTGCGATTTCTGTTTCGTCGATGGCAACCCGGATGGTTTGCGCGCGCCGCTGTACATCCGCGACGACGACTACCGGCTGTCGTTCCGCTACGGCAACTTCGCGACGCTCACGAACTTGAAGCCCTGGGACATGGAGCGGATCGTCGAGTACCGCCTGTCGCCGCTGTACGTCTCGGTGCATGCCACGGATCCCACAGTCCGCCGCTGGCTGCTCCGGAACCCTGAGGCGCCGGACATCATCCCTCAGCTGGCCTGGTTCGCCGAGCGAGGGATTGCATTCCACACGCAGGTCGTCCTCGTTCCGGGAGTGAACGACGGAGTCGAGCTCGAGCGCACGCTCGCCGCGCTGTACGGCCTCGGTCCCGCGGTAGTGTCCGTCTCGGTCGTTCCGGTCGCCCTCACCGAATTCTCGAAGCATGGCCTGGTGCGCGAGCTGACGCAGTACGAGTGCCGGGCGGCGCTCGCTGCGGTCGATCGGATGGCGACGCGTGCGCTCGCCGAACGGGGGGCGCCGTGGTGCTTTGGAGCCGACGACCTTTATCTCCAGGCGGGAGAGCCGCTGCCGGACCCGGCGTGGTACGGCGAGTTCGAGCAACGCGAGAATGGGGTGGGCTCGGTGCGCTTCCTCCAGACCAGGATCGCGGCGGCCGTCGATCGGCTTCCCGACCTGGCCGGGAAGCGCATCGGGGTGGTGACCGGACGGGCCATGGGCCCACTGATGCCGCAAGTGCTGGCCGACGTCGCGGCGACGACGGGCGGCCGCTTCGAGCTGGTCGTAGTCGAGAACACCCTGTTCGGGTCCTCGGTCACCACGGCGGGACTCCTTCCCGGAACAGCCATCGAGCGGGCGCTGACCGACCGGCAAGACCTGGACTTTGTCCTGCTGCCGGCGGAGGCGGTGAACGACGACTTGGTATTCGTGGACAACCTGAGCGCCGACGAGCTCGCGGGGCGGGTGCCGATGCCCGTGCACCTGTCGTATGACTTTGCGGACGTCTTGACCGATTCCGGATTGCGGATTTCGGATTGCGGATTGGACGTCAAAGGCGACACACAATCCGCAATCGCCAATCCGCAATCCGCAATGGGTGAGGGGCAGGGATGAAGGGCGGCGCCCCCACTGTGGCGATCGTCGGTCGCCCCAACGTGGGCAAGTCCACGTTGTTCAATCGGTTCATCGGTGGCCGGGACGCGATCGTGGATGCGCGTCCGGGCGTCACGCGCGATCGGCATTTCGGAGCGGCCGAGTGGAACGGCCGACGGTTCTGGCTGGTGGACACGGGCGGGATGGTGCCGGGCGCCCACGACCAGCTCAACCGCGCGATCCGGGCCCAGGTCGAGGCGGCGGTGGCCGCGAGTGATGTCGTCCTGTTCCTCGTGGACGTCGAAGCGGGGTTGCACCCCGCGGATCTGGAGATCGCGCAGTATCTGCGCGCTGCCCGCCGCCCGGTGATCCTGGTGGCCAATAAAGCCGACCAGCTGCCCCAGGACACGCGCCACCTCACTTTTTACGAGCTCGGCCTGGGCGATCCCTTCCCCGTGTCCGCCGCCGTCGGGAAGAGCTCCGGCGACCTGCTGGACCGCATTGTCGAGCTGTTGCCTGCGGCCCAGGAAACGAGCGACGAGGCCCAGATTCACGTCGCGGTCGTGGGTCGGCCCAACGTGGGGAAGTCGAGTCTGGTGAACCGCCTGCTCGGGGAGGAGCGGCTGGTCGTAGCGGATGAGCCCGGAACCACGCGGGACGCGATCGATACCCCCCTCAGTTATCAGGGGCACACGCTCGTGTTCATCGACACGGCCGGACTCCGCAAGCGCAGCAAGGTCGCGGACGACCTCGAGTTCTACTCGACGCTCCGGACCTCGCAGGCGATCGAGCGTGCCGACGTGTGTGTCTTGGTGGTGGATGCCAAGGACGGAATGCACGTCCAGGACTTGAAGATCGCCAACGACGCCTGGGAGCGCGGCGCAGCGATCATCGTCGCCGTGAACAAGTGGGACCTGATCGAGGAGAAGGAGACGAACACCGCGGCGCGGGGCCAGCGCGAGGTGGAGGAGCGGGCGCCCTTCCTGCAGTTCATCCCGTTCCTGTACCTCTCCGCCAAGACCGGCCAGCGGGTGCCCAAACTCCTGGACCTGATCCTCGAAGTCGCCGAAGAGCGCACCAAGCGGGTGCCTACGTCCGAGGTCAACCGGGTGCTCGAGGCCCTCGTGGACCGGCAGCAGCCGCCGCAGCCCGTGGGGGAGTCGGTACGGCTGCTCTACGCCTCGCAGATCGGCACGGCGCCACCCCGGTTCGCGATCGTGTCCAATCGCCCCGAAGCGATTCCCGAAGCGTACACGCGCTACCTGGTGAACGGCTTCCGGGAAGCGTGGCGGTTCACCGGCTCCCCGCTGAACGTGAAGCTCCGCCGCAAACGCGAGACCGCCCGTCGATGAACGACTTCGGGCTGGCGGTCATGCTAGTGCTCGCCTACCTGATCGGCGCCACCCCGACCAGCTACATCGCCGGGAAGCTCGGCAAAGGCATCGACCTCCGCCAGCACGGTTCGAACAACCTCGGCGCGACCAACGTGTACCGCGTGCTCGGGTGGAGGTACGCGATCCCCGTAGGCGTGATCGACATGCTCAAGGGCGCGGTCCCGGTCGTGATCCTCGGGCCCTGGTCTAACGGGCCCGCGTGGTTCACGGTCGTGCTGGGACTCGCGGCGGTGCTCGGCCACATGTTCTCGCCCTACGTGCGCTTCCGGGGCGGTAAGGGCGTGGCCACGGCGGCGGGGATGTTCCTGGCCCTCGCGCCTCTCGCAATCGGGATCTCGCTCCTCATTTGGATCCTCGCGCTGTGGCTCTCCGGTTACGTGTCGTTCGCGTCCCTGACGGTGGCCGTGTTGTTCCCGCTATGGGTTCGGGTTACAGTCCCCGACCAGCCCTACACGTTCTGGGCGAGCGTGGTCCTAGCGTTGCTAATCATTTACGCGCATCGGCATAATATCGCGCGTTTGCGGCAGGGGACGGAAAACCGGTTCCGCACCAGAAAGGGCATGGCTGTGTGAAGTGCGCGAGTAAACTCGCGGCTCGGCCGCTGCCCGTAAACGGGCTCGCCGCTTCAGCGGCAGGGCCGAGCCGCGGCTTTAGCCGCGCACGGCCGTGACGAAGGTCGCCGTGGTCGGCGGCGGCGCCTGGGGCACGGCTCTCGCGGACCTGCTCGCCCGCAAGGGCGACATCGACGCGGTCACCCTCTGGGCGCGCGAGGCCGAGGTGGTGGAGAGCATAAATCGCGAGCACCTGAACCACATGTTCCTCCCCGGCGCCGCGCTCGCTCCCACGGTCATCGCCGAGGGCGACCTCGCGGCGGCGGTCCGGGGCGCCGAGGTGGTGGTGTCGGCCGCCCCGTCCCACGCGGTGCGCGACGTCATGACCCGGGCACGAGGGCAGATGGGTCGCGGCGCGTTGGTCGTGAGCGTGTCCAAGGGCCTCGATCCGGAGCGCCTTACCACGCCGTCCTGCCTGCTGGCCGACGCGCTTCCCAAGGACACGCCGATCGCCGTGCTCTCGGGCCCGTCGTTCGCCCGGGAGGTGTACGGGCGTCAGCCGACGGCCGTCGTCGCAGCGGCGCGGGAGCACGCGATCGCCCAGCGGGTGCAGCAGGTGTTCTCGACCGGGTTCTTTCGGGTGTATTCCGCCACGGACGTAGTGGGGGTGGAGCTTGCGGGGGCGCTCAAGAACGTGATCGCCCTCGCCGCCGGCATCCTGGAAGGACTGGGGATGGGGCACAACACGCGCGCGGCCCTGATCACCCGCGGGCTCGCCGAGATCACGCGCCTGGGCGTGGCGCTAGGCGCCGAGCCGGCCACGTTCGCCGGGCTCGCGGGGATGGGCGATCTCATCCTCACGGCCACCGGTCCGCTCTCCCGCAACCATCAGCTTGGGGTGGAGCTCGGGGAAGGGAAGCGCCTCGAGGAAGCGCTGGCGGGGCGCGCCGCGGTGGTCGAGGGCGTGAACACCGCTCGCTCTGCGGTGACACTCGCGGAACGACACGGTGTCGAGCTTCCGATCGCGCGCGAAGTGGCCGAGGTCCTGTTCAACCGAAAATCGCCCGGCCAAGCCGTCTCCGACTTGATGGAGCGGGAGCTCAAACCGGAGCATTGGTGATGAGCGCCCCCCATCCCATTCAGGAGTTCTTCTCGATCGGCGAGGTGTGTCAGCTCACCGACCTGAAGCCGCACGTGCTGCGGTACTGGGAGAGCCAGTTCCGCTTCCTGAACCCCGCCAAGAACCGGTCCGGCAACCGGGTGTACCAGCGGCGCGAGATCGAACTGATCATGCTGGTGAAGCACCTGCTGTATACGGAGAAATACACGATCGAAGGCGCACGCCAGAAGATCGAGCAATATCGGCGCTCGGGCGAGCTCAAGCCGGAGGCGCGCCGGGCGCTCGCGACCCAGACGGTTAAGGACCTGCGCGCCGAGCTCAAGTCGATCCTCGCCATTCTCGAGGGGAACGCGTCGCCCAATGCCGGGGCGCGCTGACCGCGCGGTCGCGGTCGTCATCCCCGCCTATCAGGCCGCCGCCAAAATCGCCGACATCGTCTCCCGCGCCTCCCGTGCCGTTCCGGGCGCAACCGTTTACGTTGTGGACGACGGATCGACGGACGGGACGCGGGACGCGGGACGGGGGAACGGGGCAACCCTGCTGGTCCACCCGCGGAACCGCGGCAAGGGAGCGGCCCTGGCGACCGGGATCGCGGCGGCGCTGGAGGCCGGGGCGGGCCTCATCATCACGCTGGACGCCGACGGGCAGCACCAGCCCGAAGAGATTCCAGACCTCGCGGCCCCCGTGCTGAATGGCGCGGCGGACCTGGCGGTGGGTGCCCGGGCGCGCACCAGCGCCATGCCGTGGCGACGGCGCTGCACCAACTGGCTGTCGGCGGCACTCGCGTCGCGGATCGGCGGCATGGCGGTCCCGGACGCCCAGAGCGGCTTTCGGGCGCTGTCCCGCGGCGTTGCCCAGGCGGTGCGGCCCACGGAGCAGGGGTACGATTTTGAGACGGCATTTCTGCTGGCCGCCCTGGCACGGGGCTTTCGGGTAAGGTTTGTCTCGGTGTCGACGGTCTATGAAGGGCAACCCAGCCACTTCCGGCATTGGGCCGACACGTGGCGGCAGGCGCGCGTCTTCACACGCTACGGTCGAGCGATCATTTTCGGAGCACGATGAATATCCTGATCTCAAATGACGACGGTATCCTGGCCCGCGGCTTGGCCGTGCTGGGCGAAGTGTGCTCCGCCCTGGGACAGGTCACGGTGGTTGCTCCGGATCGGGAGCAGAGCGGCACGTCGCACTCGCTCACGCTGCACCGTCCACTGCACGCCACGCGACGGCCGGACGGTGCCTTCCAGGTAGACGGGACCCCCACCGACTGCGTGCTTCTGGCCATCGGAATGCTGATGCCGCAGAAGCCGGACTTCGTCATCTCCGGGATCAACCACGGCCAGAATATGGGTGAGGACGTGTTCTACTCGGGCACGGTGGCCGCGGCCATGGAGGGCCTCGTGGCCGGCATCCCCAGTATCGCCGTCTCGTACGCGGGAGGCGATCTGGACGTGCTGGAGACGCACAAGGCCGGTCTGCGGTCGCTGCTCCAGCGCATCGTGGACGTCAAAGACTTCCCCAAGGAGACGCTGCTCAACATCAACCTTCCGGCTCTGCCGGGGGACCAGGTGAAGGGCGTGAAGGTGACCCATCTCGGGAGCCGGGTCTTCAGCGAGGAAATCGCGCTCATGAAGGACCCATGGGGGAAAGAGATCTACTGGATCGGCGGCGGTCGCATTACCTGGAGCGGCGACGCCGATTCCGATTTCCGCGCCACCAGCGATGGCTTCATCTCCGTGACGCCGCTCCACATGGACATGACCAACTACGATTTGATCGAGGTGGTGCGGAAGTGGCTCCCCGGCGACTGACCGGGGCGGCCGACACGTACGCGGGATACCGCGCGCGGCTAGTCGAGACGCTGCGCGCCCGGGGCATCCGCGACCTCGCGGTCCTCAAGGCATTCGCCGAGACCCCGCGCCATCTGTTCGTGCCGCCGGCCGTGGGGCACCGCGCCTATGAAGACACGGCACTCCCGATCGGCAACGGTCAGACCATCTCACAGCCGTTCACCCAGGCCCGCTATCTCGAAGCGCTCCGTCTCACGGGCAAGGAGCGGGTACTCGAAATCGGGACCGGGTCGGGGTATCAGACGGCCCTGCTCGCGGCGCTTTCAAGTACGGTCTTCTCGGTCGAGCGGGTGGAAGCGCTGGCCGTGTCGGCCCAGCGAGCCCTGCGAGAGGCCGGGATCGCGAACGTCTCTGTGCTGCTGGGCGACGGCACGTTGGGGTGGAGCGCGTACGCGCCCTACAATGCGATATTGGTCGCCGCCGGCGGCCCGGAGGTCCCACCGCCGCTCGTGGAGCAGCTCGCTCCGAACGGCCGTTTGCTGATTCCGTTGGGTGAGCACGGCGCGCAGACGCTCACGCTGGTGGAGCGCGTGGGGCAGGGGTCCTCCACCGAGGTACGCTGCACCCCCCTGGGCGCGGCGCGATTCGTCCCCTTGCTGGGAGAGCACGGCTTCGATGCTTGACTCATTCGTCCAGTGGCTGCTCGACCTGTTCCGTGGGATGGGCTATCCCGGCATCGTGGTCCTGATGGCGGTCGAGTCGTCGATCCTGCCGCTCCCGAGCGAGCTGGTGATGCCGCCCGCGGGGTATCTCGCGGCCAAAGGGGAAATGAACTTCGTCCTGGCGGTCGCCTGCGGCGTGCTGGGGAGCATCCTCGGCGCGCTGGCCAACTACGGGCTGGCCCTGTGGCTCGGCCGCGCGTTCTTCCTGCGGTTGGGCAAATACGTGCTGATCACCGAGCGGGCGCTCGATCGCTCGGAGCGGTATTTCGCCGCTCACGGGGAGATCAGCACGTTTCTGGGTCGAATGCTGCCCGTGGTACGCCATCTCATTTCGATTCCCGCCGGCGTCGCGCGCATGCAGCTCGGCCGGTTCGTCTTGTTCACTGGACTGGGCGCGCTGGTTTGGTGCTCCATTCTGGGCTGGATCGGGTGGTTCATTGGGCGCCGGGAGGACGTGATCCTCGAGGTGCTGAACCAGGAGGCGAGCCGCTACGCCGGGCGCGCCGTGTTGATAGTGTTGCCGGTGCTGGCCGCGATCGCAGCCGTGTACATCTGGTGGTACCGCCGGCGGGCAGCGCAGGGTCGGCAGGGCTAGGCTCGAATGGCCGCGCTGCGCTTCCTCGTGCACGGTCACGTCCAAGGGGTGGGGTTTCGCTGGTGGGTGTGGCGACAGGCGACGCGACTGGGCGTGCATGGGCTCGCCCGCAACCTTCGCGACGGATCGGTGGAGGTGATCGCGGAGGGCTCGGACTCGGTGCTGGCCGAGCTCGAGCGTTTGCTCGGGCAGGGGCCTGCCGCAGCAGAGGTGCAGCGTGTGGAAAAAAGCCAGGTTCCACATGAAGTTCCAATCCTGAATGGTTTTGATATCAAATAGTTGCGAGGCTCGCGCTTGACCAACGCAGTGACGGTCCAGGAGATCTATCAGGCCATTCGCGACGTCCCCGACTTTCCCAAGCCGGGGATCATATTCAAGGACATCACTCCCTTGTTGCTCGATCCGAGGCGGTTCCGCCGGGCGGTCGAGCTGATGGCTGCGCCGTTCGACCGGTCCAAGGCGCGACGCGTTGTCTCGATTGAATCGCGTGGCTTCCTCCTGGGCGCGCCGATCGCGCTGCTGCTCGAGGCGGGACTCGTACCCATCCGCAAGCCGGGGAAACTGCCGGCGGCCCGGGGTCGAGTGGAATACGCATTGGAGTACGGCACCGACGCGCTCGAGATGCACCGCGACGCGGTGGGCCCGGAGGACCGGGTCTTGGTGGTGGACGACGTGTTGGCGACGGGGGGCACGGCCGAGGCGGCGGCGAAGCTGGTGCGGGCGCACGGCGCGGAGGTGGTGGGCTTCACGTTCCTGATCGAGCTCGATTTTCTCAAAGGACGAGAGCGGCTTCGGAGCGAGCGCGTCGAGGCCTTGCTACACTACGCGTAACCTCGCTACATTTCAGAGCTTAGCCCCTGTAGCTCAGGTGGATAGAGCAGCGGTTTCCTAAACCGTTGGCCGGGTGTTCGAGTCACCCCAGGGGCACGACTGAAGCAGATGCTGGAGGGTTGGTGGAGGTTGTGGAGGATAGTGGAGGCTGATGTCGATCGACCGCCACCAACCTCCACCAACTTCCACCCTCCTTCACAACCTCCCGACGAGGGCGTATGGCGACGACGGTAACGACGGCGGGAAGCCCGGTGGTTGGCGGGTCAAACGCGCTGACGTGGCTCACCAACTGGATGCGGCGCCACAGGCGGTTCACGACCTACCTGGCGGTGGGGCTCGTCGTCGCGTTGGGTCTCTTCGCGTGGAGCTTCCTGACCGCCAAGACCGCGGAGCGCAGCGCCGGCCGGCAGATCGCCCAGGCGCGCCTCGCGCTCGAGTCGAAGAACTACCCGCTCGCGGCCAGCGTGTTGTCGCAAGTGGTGGAAAACTTTTCCGGGACGAGCGCGGCCCAAGAGGCCAGCATCTTGCTCGCCCAGGCTCGGCTGGCGCAGAGCCAGACCCAGCAGGCGATCGACGTGCTGCAGCGGTCCGCTCCCAAGGCCGACAAGTACTTCAGGGCGCAGAGCTACGGGTTACTAGGTGCGGCGTACGAGAACGCGCTCCGACCCAGGGACGCCGCTACCGCCTACGAGGCTGCTGCAACGGCGGCCCTGTACCCATTCCTCCGGGCGCAGTTTCTCTCAGACGCGGGGCGGGCCTGGCTCGCGGCGGGTGACACCGCCAAGGCAGTCGCGGCCTACCGGACGATCGCGGAAAAGCTGGACTCCACGAGCACAGCTGGAGAGGCAAAGGTCCGCCTCGGGGAGTTGACCAAGGGAGGCGGTCATCCGTGATTTCTTGAGCACGACGACTTCGTATAAGATATGTTATGTTAAGCTATAGCAACGTCGAATGTGGAGAAGCTCCTCAGTTAATCACACCGCGCACCACGAGCCTTGCCTCCCCTCCCAGCCACACATCGTCGTATATCCCCTCTGAAGTCTTACGGGCCCGGATCTCGAGCCGCTTGGCGCTCCTGGTCCAGAACGTGATCGGCAGCTTGACCAGGCCCCAATCGGCGAGCGCGCAGGCCGCGGCCACGGCACCCGTCCCACACGCGAGGGTTTCGTCCTCCACCCCGCGCTCGTAGGTGCGCATACGCCATTCGGACGGGCGCGCGGCCGCCGACACGAAGTTGACGTTCGCGCCCGCCGGACCGAGCGCCGGGTCGGACCGGAGCGAGCGGCCGCGAGTCACCACATCGATCAGTTCCACGTCTTCCACCAGGACCACGAGGTGCGGCACCCCGACCGTGCCCAGCGCGACCTGTCGCTCTCCGGGTGCCGTGGCGAGGCCCGGCACGGGTGCCGGCGCGCGGACGGGCGCGAGGTGCAGCTCGGCGCGCTCGCCATCGGGCGTGCAGCGGCTCTCGTAGGTGGCCGCGTCGGTCTCGAGCGTCACATGCAACGGGTTCGCCAGCCCCAATCGGGCGGCGAGGCGTGTGCTGCACAGCGCCGCATTCCCGCACATGGCGGCGCGCGAGCCGTCCGAGTTGAAGTAGATCATGCGCACAACGTCCGGCTCCGCTCCCGGGCCGAGGAATACGAGCCCGTCGGCGCCGATGCCCGTGCGCCGGGCGCACACCGCCCGGATATCCTGTACGGACCAGTCGGCGGGCGTCGTGTACCGGCCGTCGACCATGACGAAGTCGTTGCCCGACCCCGTCATCTTGTAGATCGTGGTCCCGACTAGATGCGGCCGAA